>Ga0207709_10000037_pt1 | contig 279771 bp, 243 predicted proteins | sample KBSM34metaG_FD_184397 | JGI IMG/M metagenome (GOLD analysis project Ga0207709, IMG submission 184397) | Miscanthus rhizosphere microbial communities from Kellogg Biological Station, Michigan, USA - KBS M3-4 metaG (SPAdes) (version 2) | ecosystem: Host-associated > Plants > Roots > Rhizosphere...
GAGTGGAGATGGTGATGCCTGGCGACAACGTGCAGATGGAGATTGAGTTGATCGCGCCGATTGCGATGGAGAAGGGTTTGCGCTTCGCAATTCGCGAAGGCGGCCGGACCGTCGGCGCCGGCACTGTGTCGGACGTTGTAGAGTAGGTGTTTGGTTTCAGATCTCCGATTTGAGATCTGAGTTTGATAAGAAGCACGCCCGAGGCGTGCGTACCGATCGGAAAGTGATTTATGCCACGCGATAACATTGTGTTGCAGTGCGGTGATTGCAAGAGCCGCAATTATGTAACGAGTAAGAACAAGAAAACGACGCCGGATCGGCTGGAGTTCAAGAAGTTCTGCCGGCGCTGCCGTAAGCACACGGATCACAAAGAGACGAAGTAGAGCATTGTGGATTGATGATTGCCAATTGCCGATTGACAACATCCGGTAGGCTTTACGAATCGGCAATCGAAAATTGGAAATCGGCAATGGGCACAGGGGTATAGTGTCAACGGCTAGCACGTCGGTCTCCAAAACCGAAAGTCCGGGTTCGAATCCTGGTACCCCTGCCAGAAATAGAAAACTAGACCAGTGTCAAAGAATTTTGAAGAAGTCAGCGTGAGCGACGAAGAATTCGAACTCGAGACCGAGACGGCGAACGCCCAGGCTCCAGAGGCCCCTGGGGGCGAGCCGCCTAAGAAAACCAAACGGGGAATGATTCCGCCGGGTGGTGGTGATCGGGGCGGCCGGCACTCGCGTAGCGCCACGTCGGCTCCGGGCTTCGTTGCCCGGCTGACGCAGTTCCTGCGGGATACCCGCGCTGAAATGCGGCGCGTGTCGTGGCCGACGCTGCTCGAAGTGAGGAATACGACCATCATCACTTTGGTCGCGGTTGTTTTCTTTGCCCTTTACTTATTTGGAGTGGACCGTCTTTGGTCCTTCCTGATTGATCGTCTGCGCATCTTGTTGGGTGGCTGATCACAGCAAAAAAAGGTTTCGAATGAATCAGTGGTTCATACTTCATACGTATTCCGGGCATGAGAAGAAGGTTTGTGAAAGCCTGAAGGCTCGCGTCGCCGGCACAGATCTCGAAAGCGCGATCATTGAAGTGCTGGTACCCACGGAGCAGGTGGTGGAGATGCGCGGCAACAAACGCGTCGAGTCGTCGCGCATGTTTTATCCGGGCTATGTGCTGATCCAGATCGAATGCGACGAGCGCGGGCACATCCCTGACAACGTATTCCATGCGATTCGGTCGACGCCAAAGGTTACCGGTTTTGTGGGCGGACAAAATCCGACACCGCTGACGCCACAGGAAGTTGATCAGATCGTTCATCACGTTGCCGAAGCTGCCGAGAAGCCGAAGCCGAAGTTTTCATACGCCGCCGGGGAAACCGTGCGCATCAAATCCGGCCCTTTCCAGAGCTTTACCGGCAAGGTTGAAGAGGTCAACGAAGACAAGTCAACGCTGAAGGTGACGGTGACAATCTTCGGACGTTCGACGCCGGTTGAACTGAATTTCCTGGACGTCGAAAAAGTGACGTTCACTGAAGAAGAGTGAAAGAGAAAAAGACTTTGTCGGTGGGTGATACGGTGCAGATTCGCGCCGGCGCCTTTCAGGCTTTCACCGCTAAAATTGAAGAGGTCGATGAAGAGCGCGCGATGGTGAGTGTAATGGTCAGGATCTTCGGGCGAACTGAGCCGATTAAGTTGCGATTCGTCGACGTCGAAAAGATTTCGTTTACGGAAGAAGAATAATGGCAAAGAAGATTTCAGGTTATATCAAGCTTCAAGTTCCGGCGGGTAAGGCAAACCCGGCGCCGCCGATTGGACCCGCGCTGGGCCAACACGGCGTGAACATCATGGAATTCTGCAAGGCCTTCAATGCCAAGACCGCGCAGATGGATCCGGACATGAAGATTCCGGTGGTGATCACGGTTTACGCTGATCGTTCGTTCACGTTCGAAACGAAAACGCCGCCGGCGGCGGATCTGTTGAAGAAGGCCGCGGGAATTTCGGCCGGCTCAGGCAAGCCGAACAAAGAAAAGGTCGGCAAGATTTCACGCGCCAAGATTGAAGAAATCGCCAAGACCAAGATGCCGGACCTGAACACGACAAATCTGGAGAGCGCGATGCGCACGATTGAAGGCACCGCTCGCCAGATGGGTTTGACAGTTGAATAATTGCCGGTTGCCAATGGCCGGTTTTATCGCGGCAGGCGGCGACGTTCGGCGTTGAGAGGGAGAGAGTGCTGCGGATTTCAAATGCCAAATTTGAAATTTCAGAGTCTCGTTTGCACCTCGGAGTTGAGAAATGAAAAAGCACGGAAAGAAGTATCGCGCGGCGGCGGAAAAAATTGACGCCACGCGCAAGTACAACCTCGACGAAGCGGTCAAGACTCTCAAAGAGATCTCCTTCGCAAAATTCGACGAAACAGTTGAGTTGACGATTTGGCTGGGGGTTGATCCCCGCAAGGCTGATCAACTGGTGCGCGGAACTCTCGTTTTGCCCCACGGCCTCGGCCGATCAAAATCGGTTTTGGTGATCGCGCAGGGCGATAAGCTTCGTGAAGCCGAAGAGGCTGGAGCTGATTTCGTCGGCGGCGAAGACATGGTGACGAAGATCAAAGGCGGCTGGCTCGACTTTGATGCGGTGATTGCTACGCCGGACATGATGCGTCTGGTGGGCGCACTCGGTAAGGTTCTCGGCCCGCGCGGTCTGATGCCAAACCCGAAGACCGGCACGGTGACCTTTGACGTGAAAACCGCCGTCAAGGAAACCAAGGCTGGAAAAGTCGAGTATCGTGTCGATAAAACCGGAGTCATTCACACGGGTGTCGGCAAGGTTTCGTTCGATGAGAACAAGATTGTCGAGAATACCCGCGCCCTGATTGAAGCGGTCGTCAAAGCGAAACCCTCGACGGCCAAGGGCAAGTACATGAAGAAGGTGAACCTGGCTTCGACGATGAGTCCCGGATTGCTGCTTGATGAAACTGCATTTGCGAAGTAAGTGAGGAAACATGAAGACTAAACAGCAGAAACAAAAAGATCTGGACAACCTCGCTGAGCAATTCAAGCAAGCCAATGCCGCGATGCTGGTGAGCTTTAAGAAGATGACGGTCGCCAAGGACCAGGAGTTGCGGCGACAGTTGCGTGAAGCCGGCGTGACTTATTCCGTAGTCAAGAACACGCTGGCGCGCAAAGCCGCGGCGGGGACGCCGCTCGAGCCGATGGCGGATCAGTTCAAAGGAGTCACCGCCGTTGCTCTTAGCCCCAGCGATCCGGTTGCTCTGTCCAAGGCGATTTCGAAGTTCGCCAAAGCGAATCCGGAGATTTTCAGTTTTAAGGTCGGACTCGTCGAAGGCAAGGTGATTGAACTCAAGGATGTCGAATCAATCGCCAATCTGCCGTCGCGTGAGGAGCTAATCTCCAAGATGTTGTTCCTCATCAATGCGCAGGCGCAGCGACTGGTAACCGTGATTCAGGCGGTGCCGCGCAATCTCGCGGTGGTGATGGAGCAGGTGCGCGCTCAGAAAGAAGCGCAGGGCGCCTAAAAATTCGAAATTCGAATTGCGAAATTCGAAATAATTTTGCGGCCGTCGCCTTAGTCAGTGGACGGCCAGGTAAAGGCAAGAGTCGCGGCGATGCAGCCGGGACTGCTGCCGTCAAAAATCAGCAAACCTCGGTTTGCTATAGCGATACAGGAGATGTGATTAGTCATGGCTGATATTCAGGCAATTGTGGATCAGATAAAGGAAATGACCTTGTTGGAAGCTTCCGAACTTGTGAAGTTGATGGAGACTACCTTCGGTGTTTCGGCCGCGGCGGCGGTTGCGGCAGCGCCGGCGGCAGCCGCAGCAGGTGGCGGAGAAGCTGAGAAGGCCGAGGAGAAGACTGAGTTCGACGTCATCCTTCAGGCCGCCGGTGGAAACAAGATCAACGTCATTAAGGTCGTTCGCGAAGTGACCGCTCTGGGTCTGAAAGAAGCGAAGGATTTGGTCGAAGCTGCACCGAAGGCCGTCAAAGAAGGCGTGTCCAAGGAAGAAGCGGAAACGGTCAGACAGAAGCTCGCCGATGCGGGCGCGACTGTCGAAGTTAAATAGCAATTCCGAATCTTGCAGATCAGGCGCCGGCTTTTTCGCCGGTGCCTGATTTGTCGCATCATGCCGATCACAGGTCGGCTTGATTTCTGGTGGTTTAGCGGTTAACTTAGGGAAGTATTGAAGCGCTGGCGTTACTCCCGGACAAACATCAGGAATGGAATCGCTTTTTCATCATGAAGCGGTCAGGGCATTGTGCGCTCTGACCGCAGACGTGTCTGTTGCCGGCGCAATCTGGTTGAAGTAGTTAGCGAAGGACGATAGGAACATTTCATGTCAGCAAATTTACTTGAAGCGACGAATACGGGTTTGGGTCGACGGACAAGTCAGGCGCCGGTGCGCGAGGACTTTTCCAAAATCAAAACTGCGGTGCCGATTCCGAATCTGATCGAGATTCAGCGCGAATCGTACAACCGGTTTCTGCAAATGGACATGTTGCCGGAAGAGCGCGAAAGCACCGGTCTGCAGGCGGTATTCAAATCCGTTTTTCCGATTTCGGATTTTCGCGAGACGGCAATGCTGGATTTCGTCGAATATCAAATCGGCAACTGGCAATGCAAGTGCGGCAACCTTGAAGGCCTGAGATTCCTGCGGGCGGCCTGTAAGAGTTGCGATGCACGCATCAAGGTCGATCCCCTGCGCCCGGGCGAAACTCTCTGCCACGTGTGCGGCACGTTCAATTCGGTACGTCCGGAACTGTGCCCCAATTGCGGCGAGCCTGTCGGTCTGAAGCATAAGCACGACCAGCAGGAGTGCCAGGAGCGCGGCATGAGCTACAGCGTGCCGCTGAAAGTGAAAATCCGGCTGACCGTTTACGACAAGGATCCGGACACGAACGTCAAATCGATTCGTGATATCAAGGAAGAAGAAGTCTTCTTTGGCGAAATTCCTTTGATGACCGACAACGGGACCTTCATCATCAACGGAACTGAGCGCGTCATCGTTTCCCAGCTTCATCGCTCGCCGGGGGTCTTCTTCAAACGCGGCCAGTTGTTTGTCGCGAAGATTATTCCTTACCGCGGTTCGTGGGTCGAATTCGAATATGACCAGAAGAATTTGCTTTACGTGCGCGTAGGCAAACGCAAGTTCCTGGCGACGATTTTCCTGCGCGCGCTCGGCGTTTGGCTGAGGACCGGTTTCAACAGCAAGGGCTTTGGCAGCGATGGCCAGCTGGAGGAAGCCGTTAAGACGGCTGCTTACACGGACGAAGACCTGCTGCGCGCTTTCTACACTGTCGATGACGTGCGGGTTGAAGACGGGCAGTTGATGGTCCAGGTGCCGGAGTCGGGCCGCACAAATCTGGTCGGCATGAAGGTCGACTTCGAGATTAAGGGACGCGGGCCCGATCCAATTGTGCGCAAGGGTAAGGAAATCACGCGCACTTCGCTGGAAGGATTGCGCAAGGCCAAAATCGGCGAAGTCGAAATGGATCCGGCACAGTTCGAAGGCGCGTACGTCGCCGGCGATGTGGTTAACACGGATACCGGTGAAGTCGTTCTGGACGCGAACACTGAACTGACACCCGCGAAACTTCAGGAAGTGATCGAGAGCGGCGTTAAGAATTTGTCCGTCTTCTTTCCGGAGCGCGACGACACGGGCGTGGTGATCTCGCAAACGCTGAAGAAAGATACCATCACCAAACCGGTCGATGCCCTGCTGGAGATTTACCGCAAGATGCGTCCTGGTGACCCGCCGACCGTCCAGACGGCATTTCGCTTACTGGAAGGCATGTTTTTTGACCCCCGCAAGTTTGATTTCTCGCGGGTGGGCCGCCTGAAATTCAACATCAAGATGGGCAAGCCGGAAATGAACCGGATTGAGGATCCGCTCCTCCAGGCGAGTGACTTCTTTGAAGTTGTTACGTATGTGCTGAAGATGCGCCGTAACCCCGTCGATGACGAGAAGCGGCCGATTTATCAGGCTGACGATATCGATCATCTCGGCAATCGACGCGTGCGCGCTGTAGGCGAGCTACTGGAAAACCAGTTTCGCATCGGCCTCGAGCGCATGGAGCGGGCGATCAAAGAAAAGATGTCGATTCACCAGGAAATGCAGACGACCATGCCGCGCGACCTGATCAACGCCAAGCCGGTAACGGCGGCGGTGCGCGAGTTCTTTGGCTCGTCACAATTGTCGCAGTTCATGGATCAGACAAATCCGCTTTCAGAAATTACTCACAAACGGAGATTGTCTGCTCTGGGACCGGGCGGTCTGAGCCGTGAGCGCGCCGGATTCGAAGTCCGCGACGTGCACCCGACCCACTATGGCCGCATTTGCCCGATTGAGACGCCTGAAGGTCCGAACATCGGCCTGATTTCGTCGCTTTCGTGCTATGCGCGGATCAACCAGTTTGGATTTATCGAGTCGCCTTACCGCCGGGTGGTCAACGGCATCGTGGTTGAATTCGTGCGCGTCATTAACGGAGGCGAAACGAAATTCAAGCCCGGCGATCACGTGCCGCAGGACGAGGTCGATAAAGCAAACAAACGCGTGAGTGCCAATGGCGCGAAAGCGAGTTATGAGCCGTTCCCGTTTTATTTGACTGCCTGGGTTGAAGACAAGCACGTCATTGGGCAGGCTAACATCGAACTGGATGAGAACGATTACATTGTCAACGAACGCAATGCCGCGCGAAAGGCCGGCGAATTCATTCTCGCGCAACGCGACGAGATTGAGTACGTGGACGTTTCGCCGAAGCAGCTGGTTTCGGTGGCCGCGTCGCTGATTCCGTTCCTGGAAAACGATGACGCGAACCGCGCGCTCATGGGTTCGAACATGCAACGCCAGTCCGTGCCTTTGCTGCGCGCTGAGGCTCCGTACATCGGCACCGGCATGGAAGACGTGACCGCCCGCGACTCGGGAGCGGTGGTGATTGCGCGCCGCGACGGCGTCGTCGATTACGTCGACTCTGAGCGCATCATCGTCAAGGCCGATCATAACGTCGACGGCACGATCTCGCGCGAGGTGACCGCGGATATCTATACGCTGATCAAGTTCAAGCGCTCGAATCAGAACACTTGCATCAATCAGCGACCGATCGTCCACGTCGGCGAGCGCGTAAGCAAGGGCCAGGTGATTGCCGACGGACCTTGTACTGATCGCGGGGAACTGGCGTTGGGACGTAACGTGCTGGTGGCCTTCATGCCCTGGCGCGGTTACAACTTTGAAGACGCGATTCTCGTTTCCGAGCGCTTGGTGAAAGAGGATTATTACACCTCGATCCACATCGAAGAGCTGGAAATCGAAGCGCGCGATACCAAGCTCGGACCGGAAGAAATCACGCGCGACATTCCTAATGTCGGCGAAAACATGCTGCGCGATCTCGACGAGAGCGGCATCATTCGCATCGGCGCGCAGGTGAAGCCGGGTTCGATTCTGGTGGGCAAGGTGACGCCCAAGGGCGAAACCCAGCTGACCGCGGAAGAGAAACTGCTGCGGGCCATCTTTGGCGAAAAGGCTGCGGACGTTAAGGACGCTTCACTGGTGTGTCCTCCGGGCATCGATGGCACGGTCGTCGACGTGCAGGTGTTTACCCGCAAAGGGCAGGAGAAAGACCAGCGTTCACTCTCGATCGAGCAGGACGAAGAAGAACGTCTGCGTCGCGACCTGGAAGATGAAATTCGTATCCTTCAGGAGCAGCGCAACGAGCGTATTTATGAACTCTTCGAAGGCCGGAAACTGTCGGCTGACCTGACCGTCAACCGCGACGTAGTGATTCCCAAAGGTGAAGCCATTACTCGGGAAATGTTGCAAGCAGTGGAACCCAAGGCTCTCCGCAAGGCGCAAGTTGCTTCGTCCCGGGTCGATGCGGCCGCAGAGGTAAAGGAATACGAGGATCGCACCGAGCGGCAGATCAAAATCCTCTCGGACATTTACGAGGAGAAGATTGCCAAGCTGCGCCAGGGCGACGAGCTTTCGCCCGGCGTGATCAAGATGGTGAAGGTCTTCATCGCCATGAAGCGCAAGCTTTCCGTAGGCGACAAGATGGCCGGCCGTCACGGAAACAAGGGTGTGATTGCGCGCATCCTGCCCGAGGAAGACATGCCGTACCTGCCCGACGGAACGCCGGTCGAGATCGTTTTGAATCCGCTGGGTGTGCCCTCGCGTATGAACGTGGGCCAGATTCTCGAGACGCACCTCGGTTGGGCCGCGCGCGTGCTTGGTCTTTATTACGCGACGCCGGTTTTTGACGGCGCGACGGAAAAGGAAATCAAGGTGCGCTTGCAGCAATCAGGCGCGCGGGCTCGCGAACTTGGTTTGCCTGAAATCGTCAACGAGTCAGGCAAGGCCGTGCTCTACGACGGACTGAACGGGGACGCGTTTGAGCAGAAGGTGACGGTTGGCTACATCTATATGTTGAAGCTTTCGCACCTGGTGGACGACAAGATTCACGCGCGGTCGATTGGACCGTATTCGCTGATTACGCAGCAGCCCCTGGGCGGCAAGGCGCAATTCGGTGGCCAGCGATTTGGAGAGATGGAGGTGTGGGCCCTGGAAGCCTATGGCGCTGCGCACATCCTGCAGGAATTGCTGACCGCAAAGTCCGACGACGTTGCCGGTCGTTCGAAGATTTACGAGGCGATCGTCAAGGGCGAAGCCGATTTCGATCCGGGCTTGCCTGAATCATTCAACGTTCTGGTGCGCGAGCTGCAATCGCTCTGCCTGGACGTTGAACTGGTGCAGAGAGACGGGGCGGCGGACGAAACGATTGCTGAGCCGCTGATCACCAGTGGGATCTAGTTTCTAATTAAGGTTCTCGTGAAGAGGACTTTGTACTTGGTGCTTTGTGCTTTGTTCGCGATTTTTAGCGGCACTGGCGACGTCGAACGGACGACCAAGATCAAAGTACAAAGACCAAAGTTCTCTTAAGACGTATCTGACAGGTAATACACAACGGAGAAACTAAAGTGTTTCGATTTCATCAAGAGAAAACGCAACTCGCGCCTGATTTCGAGGCGATTCGCATCTCGCTTGCTTCACCGGAAAAGATCCGCCAGTGGTCCCACGGCGAAGTAACCAAACCGGAAACGATCAACTATCGCACGTTCAAACCTGAGCGTGATGGGTTGTTCTGCGCGCGCATTTTCGGCCCGGTGGCGGATTGGGAGTGCCTCTGCGGCAAGTACAAGCGCATGAAGCACCGCGGCGTGATCTGTGACAAGTGCGGCGTCGAAGTAACGCAGGCGAAAGTGCGTCGCGAGCGTCTCGGGCACATTGATCTGGCCAGTCCGTGTTCGCACGTCTGGTTCTTCAAGGGCCTGCCGTCGCGTATCGGGCACTTGCTCGATATTCCGCTGCGCGAACTCGAGAAGGTGCTCTACTTCGAATCCTACATCGTCATCGATCCAGGGGAGTTGGAAGGCGACAGCAAACTTAAGGAGCGCGAGCTCCTGACCGATGAACGCTATCGCGAGCTGATGCGCGAGCATCCTGGCCAGTTCGTCGCCAAGATGGGCGCGGAAGCAATCAAAGAGTTGCTTTCGATGGTCAAGATCGAAGAACTGTCCATCGAGCTGCGCCGTCGCATGCGTGAAGAGACTTCGCAGCAGAAGAAGCTGAAGTTCTCAAAACGTCTGAAAGTAGCGACCTCGTTTTTGAAATCCGGCAATCATCCGGAGTGGATGATTCTGGACGTGATTCCGGTAATTCCGCCTGAGTTGCGGCCGCTGGTGCCTTTGGATGGCGGACGTTTCGCGACTTCGGACCTGAACGATCTATACCGTCGCGTCATCAATCGCAACAACCGCCTGAAGAAGCTGATGGAGTTGCGCGCGCCGGAAGTCATCGTGCGTAACGAAAAGCGCATGCTGCAGGAAGCCGTCGACGCTTTGTTTGATAACGGCCGTCGTGGCCGCGTGCTGCGCGGTGTAAATAACCGCCCGCTGAAGTCGCTCTCCGGAACCTTGAAAGGCAAGCAGGGACGCTTTCGCCAGAACCTTCTGGGCAAGCGCGTCGATTACTCCGGGCGATCAGTTATTGTTGTCGGCCCCGAGTTGAAGCTTCACCAGTGCGGTCTGCCGAAGAAAATGGCCCTCGAGCTGTTCAAGCCGTTCATCTACAACCAGCTCGAGAAACAGGGTCACGCCGCCACCATCAAGCAGGCGCGCGAAATGGTCGAGCGTCAGGAACCGGTGGTCTGGGACATCCTCGAAGAGGTGATTCGCGAGCACCCGGTGCTTTTGAACCGCGCGCCGACACTGCACCGCCTCGGCATTCAGGCTTTCGAACCGGTACTGGTTGAAGGTAAGGCTATCAAAATCCATCCGCTCGTCTGCACGGCCTTCAATGCCGACTTTGACGGGGACCAGATGGCCGTGCACATTCCGCTTTCGCCTGAGGCGCAAATCGAAGCGGCCGTGCTGATGCTTTCGTCGAACAACATTCTCAGTCCGGCGAGTGGTCAGCCGATTGCGGTTCCTTCACAGGACATTGTGCTCGGCATTTATTACCTGACGCGCGACAAAGAAGGCGCCAAGGGTGAAGGGCGAGTGTTTGCCTCCCAGGAAGAAGTTTTCCTGGCACTCGACTCGAAGGATGTGACGACGCAGACTCCGATCAAGCTGCGCATCATTGGCGACTTGATCGATCTCACCCAGGAACACGACACCCAGGACATTCTGCGCGGCACGCTCCAGGAAGACGTGCGCCGGGTGATCAATACGACTGTCGGTCGCGTGATTTTCAACGATTCGATTCCCACAGGGCTCCCTTACATCAACGGCACGTTGCGTAAGAAAGGACTCCAGTCGCTGGTCAACTATTCGCACATCCGCCTCGGGCACGAAATGACCGTGAAGATGCTGGACGATTTGAAGAACCTTGGGTTCCTCTATGCGACCAAGGCCGGCATCTCAATCGGCATCGATGACTTAGTGACGCCGCCTTCGAAGCCCGAGATTGTCGGCAAGGCTGAGAAGGACGTGATCACCGTCGAGCAGCAATACCGCGACGGTGTGATCACCAACGGTGAACGTTACAACAAGGTCATCGCGATCTGGTCGGAAGCGACCGACAAAGTTGCCAAGGAAATGTTCAAGGCGATGGACGATCGCGAGAAGGCCACGAAGGAGATGAATCCGATCCTGATCATGTCGGATTCCGGCGCGAGAGGCTCGGCGCAACAGATTCGCCAGCTCGCGGGCATGCGCGGATTGATGGCCCGGCCGTCCGGTGAAATCATCGAGACCCCGATTCAGTCCAACTTCCGCGAAGGCCTGAACGTGCTTCAGTACTTCATTTCGACGCACGGCGCACGCAAAGGCCTGGCCGACACCGCGTTGAAGACAGCCGACTCGGGTTACCTGACGCGGCGTCTGGTTGACGTGGCCCAGGACGTAATTATCAGCGAGCCGGATTGCGGCACCCTGAAGGGCATCTCGTCGGCGGCCATCGTTGAGGGCGGCGAAGAAATCGAAAGCTTGCGCGACCGTATCGTCGGCCGCACGGCGCTCGAGGACGTTGTCGATCCGGTTGAAGGAACGGTGATCGTCGAAGCTAATCAGGAAATCGACGAAGACTTGGCGGCTGAAATTCAGCGTTCCGGTGTGCAGCGAGTGCGCATTCGTTCGGTGCTTACCTGCGAATCCCGTCGCGGTTGCTGCATCAAGTGCTACGGTCGGAACCTGGCCACCGGTCGCCCGGTTGATATCGGCGAAGCGGTTGGCGTGATTGCCGCGCAATCGATTGGCGAACCCGGCACCCAGCTGACGATGCGCACTTTCCACATCGGCGGTACCGCGCGTTTGGAAGAGTCTTCGAAACACGAAGCCCGTGTCGAAGGCAAAATCAAATACATCGATCTGCAGACGGTCAAGAGCCGCAAGGGCGAGCGCGTGGCCATGAACCGGCAGGGTGCTCTGACAATCATGGACGAACGCGGCCGTGAAGTTGCCCGCTACCAGATCGTGTACGGTGCGCACATCCTGGTCGAAGACGGCGATACAGTGGCGCAGGACCAACTGTTGGCGACCTGGGATCCGTTCACTTTCGCGATCCTGACCGAAGTCGCCGGTCATGTGAAATTCCAGGACCTGAAGGAAGGCGTGACCTACGAAGAAGAAACCGACCAGGTTACCGGTCTCTCGCACATGGTGGTTAAGGATTCGCCCGACGAAAAGAAACAGCCGCGTCTGGAAATCCGGAACGCCAGCAACAAAGTTCTGAAGACTTACCAGATGCCTGTGCGCGCGAATCTGATGGTCAACGACGCCGAGGATGTGGAACCCGGCGACGTCATCGCCAAGATTCCGCGAGAAACTACCAAGACCAAGGACATCACCGGCGGTCTGCCGCGCGTCGTCGAGTTGTTTGAAGCTCGCCGCCCGGGCGAAGCAGCCGTCATGTCGGAAATCGACGGCACGGTCAAGCTTGGACCTATCTCAAAGGGCAAGCGCAAACTAATCATCACCGGCGACGACGGTGAAGAGCGCGAGTACGATATCCCGCGCGGAACGCATATCAACGTGCAGGAAGGCGATCGCGTCAGGGCCGGCGAAGCTTTGCAGGACGGCCCGCTTAACCCACATGACATCCTGCGCGTTCTGGGTATGAATCGCTTGCAGGAATACCTGACCAACGAGATTCAGGAGGTCTATCGCCTCCAGGGTGTGAACATCAACGACAAGCACATCGAAGTGATTGTTCGCCAGATGTTGCGCTGGGTGAAGATTAAGGAAGTCGGCGACACCGAGTTCCTGCTCGAAGAGCAGGTCGATCGTTTCCGCTTCCAGGATGAAAACGAGCGAGTGCTGGGCGAAAAAGGCGAAGTCTCTCAGGCTGAGCCTCTGTTGCTGGGCATAACCAAGGCGTCGCTCTCAACCGACTCATTCATCTCAGCGGCTTCGTTCCAGGAGACGACTCGCGTGCTGACTGAGGCGGCAATTTCCGGCCGCATCGATTACCTGCGCGGCTTGAAAGAGAACGTCATCATGGGCCGTTTGATTCCGGCCGGCACCGGCATGGAATACTATCGGAACGTCGAAATCGATCGCGACGAAACGATCGGCGAAGCCGAGCGTGAGGAAGCGGACGAGTTTGCCGAGATTCTCGGCGGCGTCGAGATTCCGCAGCCCGTGGCGCACACGGTCGTGGCCGCGGTTGATGATGGCGATGGTGACGGCGATATCGATGCCGACGCCAACCTGGAAGTTGAAGAAGATCTGGTCGAGGCTGGTGTGGCTGAAGAAGAATAGCGCCGGACTGGATTCGGTTTAAACCTTAACTTGAGAAGCACCCGCTGCCTCGCGGGTGTTTCTATTTTCAGCTCCCGTCAGCTAGCCCCCCAAAAAGTGGATCCGGTTTGGGTCGAGCCCGTAACTACCGCGAACCCGCAGGCAATGAGCGCGAAGCGCGAAACGGCTTTGTTTCCAGGGGTCTCCCAACATTTCGGCGTGCCGCGCACACGGTCTGCGGGCGGGCGCTCCCAGTATTTGCTCGGGTCATGTCTCCAGGCGAATCTTTACAGACTCGTCACAATGTTCATTTTTTTCTTTTCATTCGGGTGGCCTTGCGTTATTATCCCCCGCGAGGTCGGCGCCCCTGACGTGTCCTGAAGTCTCCGCTCGAACGCGACGTCGCTCAAAAATCAAACAATCCCGGCAAAATTAGCTGCGACACGGTTTGTCGCGCGCTTCGGTCTTAGTTGTTAGCAGTAGGAGGTCGTAGTGAAAAGAACTATCCCCTGTCTCGCGCTTGTCGTTTCTCTCTTCGCGTTTCTTCAGATCGCTCAAGGTCAGAGCTCGGTAGCTGAGCCAAAAAACCTCGACAAAACCAGTAACGCGGAATCGCTTCCCGAACTGGTTCGGCGGGTTAAGCCTTCCGTCGTATCCGTGCTGACTTACGACGCGAAGGGTGAGCCGCTCATTAGCGGCACCGGATTCTTCATTCGTCCCGGCGAAGTCGTGACGAACATGCACGTCATCAAGAATGCCCACCGGGTCGAGATTCACACCCTGGAAGGGAAGGGTCGGACTTACCCGGTGGCCGGAGCTTTGGCTGTTGACGACGAAGCCGATTTGGCGCTGCTGCGAGTCGAGTTACCCGGCGACCGATCCAAACCGCTCAGCCTGACAAACGGCGCGCCGGATGAGGGCGAGCCGGTGTTTCTGATCGGCAATCCTTTGCGCCTTGAAGGCTCAGTCAGCGACGGGATCGTCTCTGCGATCCGCGAAGTGCCCGACCTGGGCCGGATCATTCAGATCACAGCGCCGGTTTCACACGGCAATAGCGGCAGTCCGCTCTTTAACATGCGCGGCCAGGTAATCGGGATAGTTACGGTGAAAGTCACCAACGGGCAAAACATCAACCTGGCGCTTGGCGTTCCGCGCATCACGTCACTCGCACGCGGTGAATTGATGTCATTCGATCAGATTGCCGCGCGCAACAAATCAACAAACCAGCCTGAACTGCTGGCTGAGCTGTGGTACCGCGGCGGCATTGACTCGTTATGGTTGGGCAACTATGACAGCGCGCTCAACTATTTCGAAACAGCTGCGAATCGAAACCCGCGCCGGCCCGAGACCTGGATTCAAATTGGATATTGCAAGGTCAAGCAGGGTCGCAATGATGAAGCGATCCGCGCCTATAAGAAAGCTTTACAACTGCGCCCGACTTCTGCCGAGGCGTATAACAAACTTGGTGATGCCTATTACTACGGCGGCCGCTTCGATGACGCCATTGCCTCTTACAAACAGGCTGCGCGACTGCAACCGGGTGAGCCCGAGGCCTATTACAATCTCGGACTGGCCTACCTGGAGATTGGCGATCGCGAATCGGCGATGGCCCAGAGCCGTCTGCTCGAGCCACTCGACCCAGACATGAACAAGAAATTGCTGGCTGAATTACAGCGATAGGCCGGCGCAGAGCCCCGACAGTCGGGGAGGGCGTTTGGCCCGACTTAAAGACGCTCTCCCTGACATGGAACAAATGCGCGAGGCCTTCTCCGGCCGAACTCCGCTTTAAATTAAGAAAAAGCTGGCGAATCCGCTTGCCTGACCTGTCCTAATAAAGTCTGGCGCTCAAACCTGCCGTTCGGTAGAATGGATTTGGCGAGCAGTACCGCTTTCCTCGTAGCAGCTTCCTCAGATTGCATTAAATCTCAATTGCGCAGGTTTCCCACTCACCACAAGTGGCTTTGCATTGTTGAATATGGTCAATGTGACGGACTGTGTTCGTAGTCGAAACGAACAAGTCGTTCTTTGTTGGACAAACTCGTCATAGCCGACGTCCCTAAACTGAACCCAAACGGTTCACTTGTCGCTCACTTTGATGCGTTATCACGAAACAGTCACATTGGTTGTTGTGGCGTAACAGTTCGAAAGTTAGAATCGATTTTGCCCGCCTCACTGCTGGTAACAGAAATAAAAAATTAGGTTAGGAGATCGAGCAACCCCTTGACTACTCGCATACTGTTTCCCCGCCTGCTCGTCGTCAGCGCGACGTTGTTTTTTGCCGGCGCCGCGATCGCCCAGAGCAGCCAGACCGAACCACGCCAGACCAATACGACCGTCAACGCAAACGGATCGCTTAGTTTAGAAACTGAGCCCGCTGTCGTGAATCCGCTGGAAGAGCGAAGACCGCGAACGGTGACGCCGATCGTCTCACGTCCTGCGCCGATTGTGCCGACGATCAATCTGACCAGTCGTTTCGACCAGTCGCTGATGATGGCAATGCAGTCGCATCTCGGGTCGTCTTATCGTTTCAATCGTACCGGCCCGGATGAATTCGATTGCTCCGGCTTCGTCTGGCGCGCCTTTCAGGACATTGGTTTGAATTTCCAGCGCGGGCCTGCCCGTTCCTACTGGGCGACCATGCTGGCTCCGGCGGCCGGAGAACAGTTCAGATTTGGAAATTTGGTTTTCTTCAGCAACCTGAGGCACGTAGGAATTGTGGTTGACGAAAAAGGCTTCTACCACTCGGCGAGACATGGCGGCGTGATGTATTCGCCCTTTAATGAATATTGGTTGTCACGCATCGACGGTTTCCGCCGGGTCTCGCCTGACCCGGTCACACCCGCTGCCGCGGCCAAGCCACGGATTGCGAAACCGGCGACTGTGGCTGTTGCCGAAGAGAACAACGAGCCGTAAGAAATCTCGGCAGAATTAAGAAGGCCGCTGCGGGCATCCGCTGCGGCCTTTTTCATTTTGATTGGCGAACAGGGCGGTGGGCCCTAAGACTTGAATACGAAGCCGGGATGGCGGTCCTTGTCGCGCTTCTCCCAAACTGCGACGATCTTATCGATCGCAACATAACAGTCGTTGTCACCTTCGTCCCTGAGTTGCAGGACGCCCGCTTCAACCTTAACTATCTTACCGCGAAGGCTCGATGCTCCAGCGCAGACAACGTCAACCTCGCGATCGATCATTTTGGATAATAGTTCGTACATGATATTCGGTCCGTAGGCGTCCTGCAGCCTGTTGGTTTTTACGCGGTCGCTACCGCTCCCGGTTCTGACTCTATTTATCGCCGTTTCGAAAAGTTATTTGCACCAGCGGCAAGACGGTCTCATCGCCTTGCTGCGAGCGCTCGAAAGTCAACAAATCATAATATGCGCATCGGGTGCGGTCTGGAAATTCGCGGCAGACGGACGGACGGCCCTCGTAAATCGTGCAGCGACGAGTTGAGGGATCGAGAAACTTACAAGCCTTGCCAAAAATCGGGTCGGCCTTTCGTTTCAGAATGTGCTCGCCTTGCCAGGTTGTCGTGAAGCGGCGCTGCGCAGTTTCGACATCAACACCGAAATAGTTAGCAAGCCGGTTTATGTCACGCTTAGTCACCTGAACTCGCTCATAAATCGAGCAGCAGTAGGCCGGACACTTCGAGCAGTTGTAGTAGCTTGGCTTGGCTGTTTTCGCGATCGCCCCCCGGACGGTTTTCATCGGCATGCCTGGAAATTACCTTCTACTTGATTTCTGGTATTCGCTCAACAGCAAACTCATAAACTCGTCTCGCCGATTGTAGAGCCGGCGCGGTTTGCGCGGTTTGTGTGTGGCTAGAGCATAGGCGCTAATCAAGGGCAGAGCCACTGTCGAATCGAGGTAACAGACAACCGCATCCGGCAAACGCTCGGGATCGACCTTTCCCCACGAGACGGCTTCGCCAGGCGTCGCGCCGGACAAGCCGCCGGTATCCGGCCGCGCATCGGTGACTTGCAGAAAGTAATCATGGCCCCGCTCGTCGATGCCCAGCACTTCCTGGATCTGCGGTTCAGTCTGAAGAGCAAAGTTTTTTGGCGAGCCCCCGCCCAGGATAAAGATCGCTGACTTGCCGGATTTCCGGCGGTTTGATCGTTTGACCCGGTCGCTCCCGCTCCCGGTACTGACATCATCGCGGATGAGTCCACGCTTTGCGGCCAGGACAATCGATGCGGTTTCATTCACGTCGAGCGAAGGGTCGAACGCCAACTTGTTTCCCTGCAACGCTTTCGCCGCCACGTTCATACCGATCGAGGAGTCGCCGGGAGAAGATGTATAGAGCGGTACGGCGTGTTCATGGGCCGCGGCCAGCAACGATTTATTCTTTAGTCCGAGCTTTCGCTCGCGCTCGAGCACGTAACGTCCCGCCCGGTAATGAAACTCGGCGGTGGACATTGTCTTCTGAAACTCCGGGGCTTCGATCACGCGGCGGAAAAATGAATCGGTGTCGAGCAGGACTGAGTAGTCGAAAAAGATGTCGTAAATGCGCACGACTTCTTCTTCGCGCAGGACAATGTCGGAGGTTGAGGCATTGCCCTCATGCATCGCCAGGCCGATGCCAAAGTGCGTGTCATGATAGAAGTTCGCGCCGGTCGAAATAATCCAATCGATGAAGCCGGCCCGGATGAGAGGGATCAACGCCGACATTCCCAGGCCCGCCGGCGTCAACGCGCCGGTCAATGTCACGCCGACGGTAACATCAGGCTCGAGCATCTTTTGCGTGAACAGCCAGCAGGCTTCACGCAGACGCGCCGCATTGTAAGCAATGAAGGTGTTGTCGATCAGATCGACGAGCCGGGTGTTCGGCGCAATGGGCTTCGGATCGATCCGCCTTCCACGCAGGAATTTGCTTTGCTTCTTTGCCAAAGTTTTATTGTCCGACAAACTTTAGTTTGTCGATGTCACTCACTAAACTGTGCAATTGCGACAAACTAAAGTTTGTCGGACCCGAAGAACGTGAAGAATGAATAGTCGGCGAGTCAGCGTGTGTTGTCAACCGTCGGCAGAAGTGGCCCGGACATCCCCGCCCGTGAAATCATGGGCAAGATCCGCGTGCCACTTTAAAACAGACTTTGATGTGAACCTACTTCAATTTGCCAGTGGCCGTTTGAAGTAGAACGCCATGTTACGATTTCCCATGCCGACGACGGTGGTGACAAGTTCCCAGCCCTGCATTCCCAAATCTTCCAACTGATCCTCAGTTAGCCAGCCGTTGACCAGTTTGTATTCCCACTTTTGCATTTTGAACCTCCGTTGTAAGGTGTCCACTCCTCTTGCCGCTACCGATCAGGCACGCCCCGAGGCCTGTGTGCCGATACGCTCGAGGCATTCGCGGCAGAGACAATCACGGTACTGCGCTTTCAATTCGGCGCGAGCTTCGTCAGGCAATTTGATCTCAGAACACCAGCAGCCGCTGAGGCTCGCGCCACAGGTAAAATTGTTGCCGCAGGCCTCGCAAACCAGATCACGAGAAAGTCCTGACGACATCAGCACGGTTAATTTGCGTACGACGTCCTTCATCTGTTTTCCGCTACCTTCTCGACCTCTGCGGCGGCCGTTCTTTTGAGCCGCAGGCGGGAAACCCTTCGCTCATCTGCGTCAAGTACTTCTACGTCGAGCCCGTGAAAACTCAGGCACTCGCCCTGACTTGGGACGCTCCCTTTTTGCGCGATCACAAAGCCGGCAATGGTGGTAAAGTCGTCAGCAGCGATCTCCATGCCGAACAATCTTTCGATCTTGCCAATCTCGCATGCGCCCAGGACTTCGTACTCGCCGTCGTCGCGGGGGATGATTTGTTGGGTCTGTTCGCCGCTGATGTCTTCATCCTCAATCTCGCCGACAATCTCTTCGAGAATATCTTCAACCGTTACCAGACCGGCGACGCCGCCGTATTCGTCGATCACAATCGCCATGTACACGTGGGCCTTCTGCATTTCGGCCAGCAGCTCGGCCACGGGCTTAGTCTCAGGCACGGCATAATAAGGCCGGATGAACGGCTCGATGGGAGCATCTGCTTTGCCCATGGATAAAAATGGGAGCAAATCGCGCAGATAAATAATCCCCTCTATATTGTCGATTTGTTCGCGATAGACAGGCAGGCGCGAATGTTTCGATTCAATAATCATTGTGCGCGCGTCGCGCACGGTGGCGGTTTTCGGCAGGGCGACAATTCCCGTGCGCGGCGTCATCACCTCGCCGACGCTGGTATCGCCAAATTCGATTGCCGACTGGATCAGTTCGCGCTCTTCCTCTTCGATGATTCCTTCGGCCTCGCCGACGTCGATCAGGGCCTCGATATCATCATCGTTATCGTCGTCCTCTTCGTTATCGTCGTCATCGGCAATCTCTTCCTGTTTCCGGAGGCGATCGAACGAGCGATGCCAGGGCTCGGCGGCAAATGCCAGCACGCGATAGAAGGGCCGCACAACTGGCAATAACCGAAGGAATTTTTCTTCGGGATTGCGCAATGAAAACAAGCGCGGAATGAATTGCCGGAAGATGGCAGCCAGCACCAGACCGATTGTCAGGGCAATAAACAAGGTCCAGGTGCTGGTGGAAAACCACTGTACAGCGATGAACGTGACCAGCACCGTGAAAATTACGAGCAGTATTTGGATCGCCGCTGAGAGCGTGAAGCTGAAGCGTGAACGGTTTTCCAGAATGTCTTTCAGGAAGGGTGCGTAACGCGCGTCGGGATGCTCTTCGACTTCGGCCGCCAGCCGGCGCAGGCCGATGTCGCTAAGCTGGCCGAACGACATATCCACTGAGGCCAGGAACGTAAGTACCAAAAGCAGGACGAAGCTAATGGCTAATTCTATTTCCATAGAGGCGTGTTAGATGGTAAATGGTAAACCGGAAATAGACAAAGCGAGGTTCAGGGTTCAACCGGCTTTGCCCGAAAAGTCGATTCGCACTGGCTGGGAGCGCGGACGTCCTCGTCCGCAATGAGCGCGAAGCGCGAACTCTTCGGTTAGACCACGTGTAATACAGCAAACGGTGCGGACGGGGACGTCCGCGTTCCCAGCATTCACAATTTCGATCCGCCAATGTCGACTTTTCGGGCAAAGCCGGTTCAAGCTTTAGCTCGCGGGAAGTCACCAACTTGAAGGTTGAACTCTGAACGCTTGTTCAATAGGGCGGTCAGATTCCCAGTTTCTTTCTTAGCTTCACTTCCAGCCGATTCATTTCGCCATCATCGGTTTCGTGATCATAACCGCACAGGTGCAGTAGCCCATGCAGGATCAACTGTTCCACTTCATTTGAGAAAGTAAGGCCGTTCTGTTTCGCCTGGGCTGCCGCGCGCCCGACTCCGATCACGACTTCGCCGAGTTGTAACTGGTTCTCAGCTTCAAACCGCTCAGCTTCGTGCGGAAACGAAAGCACGTCGGTTACTTGATCCTGGCCGCGAAATTGCTTGTTGAGCTTGCGGATGGCTGCGTCGCTGACGAAGACTACGGTCGCGGCTTGTTTGCTTGAGCCAATCGTCTGTAAAGCTTGTTCGCTAAGTTCACGCAATTGCTTTGCGTTGATCGGTTTGCTTCGTTGGCGGTTGATGATTTCGATCACTGGATCTCGCTCTTTTTCGTATGCGTCTCGTAAGCCTTGATGATCATCTGCACCAGCTTGTGACGGACGACGTCTCTGTCGCTGAAGTAAACGAATTCGATACCTTCGACGCCGGCCAGGACGCGTTCGGCTTCGACCAGGCCGCTGCGTTTGCCGGTCGGCAGATCGATTTGAGTTACGTCGCCGGTGATCACGGCTTTTGATCCGAACCCAATGCGCGTCAGAAACATCTTCATCTGTTCGCTGGTGGTGTTTTGGGCTTCATCCAGGATCACGAACGCATCCGATAGAGTGCGCCCGCGCATGAAAGCCAGCGGCGCAATTTCGATGACGCGTTTTTCGAGCAGACGGGTGACGCGCTCGTAATCAACCAGATCGAACAGGGCATCGTAGAGCGGCCGCAGGTAGGGATCGACTTTCTCCTGAAGATCGCCGGGCAGGAAACCGAGTTTTTCACCTGCCTCGACCGCCGGCCGGGCCAACACAATTCGATTCACTTGCTTCTGCATCAGAGCCTGCACGGCCATGGCTACGCCGAGATACGTCTTGCCGGTACCGGCCGGACCGATGCCAAATACGATGTCGCGTTGCTGAATCACCTCGACATATTTGCGCTGCATCGCCGATTTCGGCGCGACCTGTTTCTTGCCCGCCGGGCTAAAACGCGAGCGAGTGAAATAATCGCGCAGGCTGTACGCGCGGTCTTCGGCGATTTGCGTAAACGCCTCGCGCAATTCCTTGTCGGTGAACTGCCGGCCTTCCGCGAAGAGTTCGGAGAAGTCTTCCAGAATTTGCTGGACCGTAGCGACGTCCTTGGGATCGCCGTCCACGGTCAGGCTGTGACCGCGGCCGTTAATCTGAACGTCGAGCAGCGACTCGAGGTATTTGATGTTTTGGTCGTGAACGCCGAATAGCGTTTCCAGGCCTTTGGGCGGAAGCTCGATTTGCTTCAACTTAGGAATCTATCTCCTGATTAATTGATCGCGGATTTGAGGGCGCAAGGGACGAAAAACTTGTTTGCATAACTGTGTATCGCACGCTACTACGATGCAGGGCTGAGTGTCAACGCCGGTACGCACGGTGACAACATCTAAAGCTTCGCGGATCTTACTTGCCTAGGGCCTTATCTTGCGCTAAATCGTCAACCTTCTTTGACAGGTCCCGAGGGATCTACAATTTGCTTTTCCAGTGATTTGCTGATTGGCTCAGGCGGTATGACTGAATGAATTACGATCCCTTCTTCGGTTGTTATTAGAATGAGGCATTGGAACCTTCGTGACGTAGGAAAGATGCGGCGGAAATTGCCGACTGACCTTCGAGAATCGTCGATTGTCCCTTCGAGAAACGAAAAAAGTTTTCTCATTACTCGCGCGCGCGCGTTTTTCCCCGAAGTTAGGTTTCTCTTTTAGTTAATCGTCCGGCATAGCCACGTAACAGTATTCGTTGCCTTGGGGCGATGTCGACGTATGTTCAAACCCAATTCGTTCGTAAACTTTTTTCCAGTAGTTAGGATCGCTTGCTCCAATCAACCGGCAAAAGTCACCGAAGGATTCAACGGTTTCGAGCGAAGCCATTCGAGCGTCCTTAAAATTCCCGTCGGAATCGAGCATGCTTGGCCTAATCGCGAGTTTGGTTTGGAAGAATTCTGGTGAATCGGGCGAAAGCCGTTCCAGTTTGGCAAGCTGATCGTCTGGCACAAACAAAGTTGGAATTGAGAACGGCATTCCGGAGCAAATAATCAACCCCTCTGTAAATTTTTCGTCTCCGTCATCGCGGTCTGCAAAGTATAGAAATTCGTTCGCTATCCGAAGCTTGAGAGCCTGGTCGATCTGAAACACATCGTAGCCTTCCAACAGCGAGAGACGATGATAGTGAAGGTCGGATTGGTCTTGAAGTGCGCGGCTCGTTATGTCGAGGATCTCCTCCGCCTCAGGCATTGTCATGGTGGGAAAATTCTCGTGGCGGTGTTCGTCGAAAATGGGCGGCTCAGGCGGCGACGGTCCATAGTCATTCTTAGGTTCCGCTTTCTCAACTAGAAGATTTCCAAAGAACCGCAACAGGTATACCACTACGACACCGACGATTATTTGAATCAAGACAGACCATTCGCCATGTAGAAGAGCGGCGATAGCTGCCACCAGAACCACGCCGACTCCGGCCATACATAGTCCGATGATCAGCCATACCATTCCCGCCAATTGATAAGCGACCACAAGGGACCAGAGCCACAAGCAGAGCCCAATGGTATATGAACTGATAACAAGTCCCAAGCCTCCCCAAGCTCGCGTTACCCGCGGAATAGCAAGAATCAAACATATCGGAACCAGGGCCAGCGCGATCAAGGTAATCCAGCCTGAGACTGGTAATATGATAGACGCTAACCAGCCAGCCCCTCGAAAAAACATGACTATGAGGAAACCGAAAATGACTAAAAGGCCGATGTAGAGTAAGCATCCACCAATGCCTTTTAAGATTTCGCCAGCACGTCCATTAGACATGGTGTAGTCCTTTCGGGTTAAAGGTTGCGAAGAGGTCTAACTACGACGGGGCTGCCCTCGTTTCCTTCTTAAAGGTCAAGGGAAGATTTTTATCAAACGGGACTATTCCCGAAGATTCTTTTCAGGGCCTAGATCGTTATCCTGCTTTGGTCCAAGCAACAATCGACTACGTTCGGCAACACTCTGGGGCCACAACTTTCATTCTCGCAAAGCGGGCTCTTCACTTAGTTGTTCATACAACTGCCATGCGGCCTCTGCCTCGTCAAGATGATCTGCGAGCGCAGCGGTGCGGATAGATTGCTCAAGTGCGCGTTTGGTGGCGTCGTCGTCAACTCCGCTCTCTTCCGGCGCATTCTCCCCGCTTGAGAGCCAGGTCAAGAATTATTTGCGCCGCTCGCACCTGGACGGCTGGATTCTCGCTGTTCAACTTTCGCCGAAGCGTCGCGACGGCGTCGCCCATGGCGAGTTGAAGATCTGAGAAGATCTGAAATGGCGTGTTCGACTACTTGTTCGCGGGCCGCACGAGACTGAGCGGAGAAAGAAGCGTCTTGCAGCCATCGCCACAGAGTTACAGGTGCCACGTTACAAGCTTGAACGGCCTCTCCTATCGTCTGGCACGTGAGAAGAGCCGCAATGGCATGCTCGCGTCGATAACTAGACTTTTCGCCGTGGCCTTTCATCTTCTTTCACCTGTCGTCAGTCTGGTCCTCGCGACGGAACTTTGTCATTCCGGCGGAGGTGGCATAGTCCAGGCGCGTTGGTGCTTCCACACAAACGCGGGTCTAAGATCTATTCTCTCACCGGTGTTCCTATTTATAGCCCTATCAAATTGAATAAATATCTTTTCTGAAAACGCCTTTCCAGGTGGAAGTGACACTACCTCATCCGGCAATCCAGATGTCGTTTCTCCCAAGTCAAAACTATACACGCCGTAGGCTTTCAAATAGCTATTAGTGCTCTGCCGTTTAGCCAAGAACTCTTCAGTGCCGCTTATGCGTGTGTAATACTCAACGGTCGTATTATATGAAGCGCCCTCCAAGTCCCATGAGGTAGGGTTGGATACAATTATCTTGTTAAGTTCGTTCCGGCTTCCATTGACGGTGACTTTACTCAGATCTTCGAAAACCTGATCCATTCGCTTTTGGCGCGCGGCCTTTTCTTCGGCCTCTCTTCGTTGGTTTGCTGCCTGCTCTTGCGCCTGCTGTTCCCAGAACTCTGATTGGATTTGCTCTTTTGTCCGCCATCCTTTAGAGGTCGATTCTTGTCGAACACCTGTGAAGCGATTTACCCGATATACTTGACCCCTGCTATCGCGAACTATGAGGTAAGGAGTGGGCCAGATTAGCACCAAGAAGCCGACTATGGCGATTACACAAGCTATCACGGAGGCAATTCTTTTCCAGACGGGCCACACAAAGTACCACTTCGTGGGGACTGGTCGATTTTTGCGACTCTCGAAATTACTTGACCTGTTTTCGCCTTCAGACACCTAAATCGCCCGGATGCTCCTCGGAATCATGGCTGGGACTCAGTCCCTATCATTTAACTGCGACTTCGCATCGTCCAATTCCGATTGGGTAGCACTCAATTCTCGTAGAAGCTGTTGATAGGTTAAAGCGTCTCGCTGTTCTTGTTCCGTGGCACGTACCGGATAAACTCTCCAATAGGACTCACCATGTTCAGGAAAAAATTTGCGAACTGAAAATGTAGTAACGACACTCCGTTTGTCTTTCTCAAGATCGGCAAAAATCCAAAAGTTGTTATTTGAGTATAGTTCCGATGAAAGGCCGTTCAGCTTGAAATTAGGCAGGCGCTCGGTAATGTACTTCGTTACGGCGCTTCTTGCTTCAGCTCGATATCTGCTCTTACTCGAATCATCTTCACTTTCAAAGTCGTTCTCAAGCTGAGCAACCATCACTTCGGCGCTCTGCGGGGTGGGAGTCGGCGAGGGCTGGACGGTTGTCTTGACGGTCGAGTCCTCACACGAAGAAGAAAAACACAAGACCATGCCAGTAACCGCGAGAAGGAGACCTGGACGTTTCATATGTTTTCTCATTTCCATTTCCTATGTGGGCTAGCAGGCGGCCTCTGATTGCCAACGAACTTAGTTAAGCGTGTTTTCGTCGCGTCGGACTTTGACCAGCGCTACGATTAAGGCCGTTAGAGCTAAGGCACCAGACATTGGAATTGTCCACCAGATTATTTGTCCGCCAAGCTGCATACTTAAGACGACACTACCTACAGCAAACAGAACCCAGAGACAGGCGAGCACTACGCCAGTCTTAAATTTGTGAGTAGGAGCAATTGCCGTTCCCACTAAGACGAGAGTGAGCGGCAGAAAAAATGCATCCCCGGCATACTCAAGCGTTCGCACGTGAACTCCTGAAAGCGTGTGGTCGGGGCTGCTGTGAATCATGATCACTAGCCAATGAACCGGAAAAGTGACGAGCAAAGCACTGATGAAAGCGCATGGGAAGACGGCGATCCATCGGCCAATCTGCCCGATGAGGGAAGTAGTTTCGCCCACGAGGGGCTTATATCATCGATTGAATTGTGAGGCAAAAGAAAAGGTCAACACGGCGGTACGCACGCCTCTGGCGTGCTGCTTTGTTGCCAAACATCGGACGCCTGAGCACGCCAGAGGCGTGCGGACCGAACCTGAGCACGCCGGAGGCGTGCGTACCTATGACAGGGGCACGGTCACTTCGTAGCCTTGTTGCAAACTGAGAACATATTTTTCCCATTTCAGCTTGAATGCGTTCATGTCTCGCACCCTGAGGATTCGTCTTAGAGTAGCGTAACCCGAAGGGTCATCCTTCTGCCGGGCGACGAATTCGCGGTAAAACTTCACCAGCAGCCCTTTCTGCTGCAGGTAATAACAAAGGTAGCGAGACTGCGCATAGTTCGTGCCTTTGTCGTCGTTGTAGAACGAACTCGCATTGAGCGAGAGGAGAGTCTTGAACGGCTGTACCTGTCCCGCTCGAATCGCTTTCTGCAAACCTGGCAGACGCCAATTGGTGTACCCGTGAATGTGGCCGTCGACCTCGCCGCTCTGCTCGTAGAGCGAGCCCATCCCTTCGTTGAGCCACGATGGACAGTTGGGAAAGTTCGCTTCGATGAAAGGATGGACAATCTCATGCACCAGCGTGCCGCCGCCGGTCGAGATGTTCATGATCAGAGCTTTGTGACGACTTGAATAATAACCGTAGGGCGTCGAAGGTTTGTCGCCAAACAAGGCGAGGGCATTTCGTTCATATGACGGAGCGTCTTTGAAAAGCCAGATGTCGAGAATCTCTTTCGGATCTCTTGAAAAGTAATCCTGCTTGAGCTTATCAACCGCCCATTTTACCGTGCGCTCGGAATGTTCCTTCACCACATCCGCCGGTTCATCGCCGATGACCACGAATGGCGGTTGGACGACGATTGTGAAATCAGCGGAAGGAAGTTTCTTTTTTAGTTGATCGACGTGAGCAGCGAAATCTGCATCGGTTAGACTTCCGGTCGCCGATGGGATTTCAGTGACCAATAAATCTGGGCCGTGCGTGGCCGAGTGGATGCGAATCTTTGAATTAGAGAGGAATGCTGCCGAAAGACCAGGAATCAGCAATAGCAGCAGGAATTTGTAACTCTTCATCATCAAAACGTTAGACAGCCCGCGACGAATGATTGTTCCAACCATCGGCAACTCTAGCGCTCTAGTTACGCGAAAAGGCCCCGGGATGCAAGGGCCAGCAGTTCCGGAGCCTCTCTTAAGGTTTAGTCGACGTTGACCAGGTTTGTCCAAAACCTTCCGTGTTCCTTGGCACACCTCGCGATGTTTCAGACAACCTGGAAAGAGCCAAGTCACACTGCTCAGCTGGCCACCAGGTCGATCGTGAACACAGCCGGGTCACGCAGGCTGAATTTGGTGAAGCAAGCTTCGAAGCAGTAGAAGATGACGATTTTGTACTGACCTGGCACGGCGCCGCGATCTATGAGCACGAATTCGCGCGATATACAGTTTTGATTAGGCTTCTGTGGATCGCAGGCTGGAATGTCGTCGAAGCAAACATTGAACTGAGGTTTGATTATGACCGAAGGCGTACCGTCGGCCTGATTTGGTACCGGGCCGCCCGCTGCCGTCGTCACATTTATGAGCACGTTGAAGTCCTTCAGCACTACGTTCGAATACGGATTGCAGACCGTAATGCAGATGATCTCAGTATCGTCCGTTTCGAAATGATCTTGTGGGCCATTTCCCCATCGCAGGCGGAAGCACGGCACGATTTTCGGTTCCTCTACGGTCTCACATCGGTCGTCGCAATTTCCTGATTTAAGCTCGAATTGTTTACCCGAGCATAGTTTGCGAAGGAACTCGTCGGCGAGTTCTTCAAGTTTCTCGCAAATGTCAGCAGCTTGTTGATCGCTCGCCGCCTCCAGCGCGGCGCGGAATTCCACTGGTGCCTGTGGGAAATCATTCTCTTTTGGATCTTTGGTATCGCTCATGGTTTTTCTCCTTAGGTGAAGCAACGCTGACTTTGGATACAGCGTTGATGGCGTGGTGGAGATGGCAGGAAGTGGCCGAGAAAAATCAGAGCCCTTGTTTGTACTCGCGGAAAGCAGCCGATTGCCCTGTCATTCTCCTGGGCGAGGAATTACTTGCTGCTTTCATCCGCCTGTATATTCCTTTCTGAATGACTTTGCAACTATTAGCAGAGGACGTGCACGCCCACTCCGAATTACTGCCCTTCGTAGGTCTGAACCAATTGCCCATCGACAAAGATACGATATTGCTGCGGGCGGAGGCCTGCCAGAAAAAGCTTTCGCTTCTTCTCGATGATCACGGCGTGTTGCTCTGCGACACCGACCGTAAATTCGTAGCGTTTGGTGAGGCTGAGTGAGAACATTCGAAAGTCCTTTATTGCAGACTGGCCGTCAACCAGAATGTCGACATTTCCCATGAACTGGTCAAATGAGAAATCGACCCGATGCTTTTCGTTAACGCCAACATTGAAGCTGAATTGCATGTTCCGCTCTTAATCCTGGCGGCAGAAACCCGACCGTCAGGGAGGGTGCCCTTTCGGGCGCTTAGGTCTGCACCCTCCCTTACGGTCGGGTTTCCGCCGCGCATTTCTCGAAGTAAGTTGCCTGAACTCGTTTAGACCTGACGAAATATAAGAACCAGAGGAAGCATACTATTGTGACAAGAACGCCGCTGATGATGCCCTTGGCAATCAGCGACGTGCGCGTGAATTCCGGAAGGTCACTGCGGAAATACAAAACGGCGAGGGCCAAATTGAGTAAGGCGTTGGCCACGAGGTAAATCTTCGTTAAGAGCACCGGCCATCTGACGCCCGTCTTTAACAGGGCCACTCCGACTATGATTCCTCCGATCAGCAAGGCAATTTGAATCGTTGCTTCGATCGTGATTATCGTGGCCGTCGCGGGAAAGCGTTCGGCAACACCAGCTCTGGGAGTGCTGGTGAGGAAACTGGCAAGAAACAACATCGGGCGTAGAGCCAACTGGCCGATGACAAAAAACAGGAGCCAACCACCGACGCCCTTGACCTCTACTACTTTAGTGAAGGCAGGTTCAGAGCTAATCATTGCCGGCGTGAAAGAGTCGGCAATCCGCGCCGAACCATGATCATTGGGTGCATTATCGCTCATATGGTTTCCTCACCTTTCCGGTTGGTTTCACTTCGACCGTGGATCCGGCTTTACCACTAACTGTTGCGTAAACGTCTTGCCTTCCACTGTTAATCTCAGACTATAGACACCGGGCAGCACCAAAGTAACGCCGCGGCCGAAACCGCCGCCACCGCCGCCTCCTCCACCTGCCGGTCTTTGCGGCGGGGTCGGACGGAAATCCCAGATCAATCGATGCATGCCCGGCGCGGCTGACATCGGTTCGGGCGTGCGCACCCAAAACGCGGGAATGCTCAGCGTGTCAGGATTGACTGCCGGAAACTTATCGTCGCTGGAGTAACGCCGAACTATTTCACCGGAAGGATCGAGAATTTCCAGCGTCACCGTTCCGCTTGAGTTGGTTTTCAGGTAGTAATCAATCGCCGCACCGGCAGCCGGGTTTTCTGCCAAAGGTTCATCACGCGGCATAGGCGTGCCGTTGTCGCTGCCGGCAATAACTTGAATTGCTTCCGCCGGCTGAAACAATACGGCCCGCGCCTGGGCAGTTTCGTTATTTATCTGTCGCAACGCGCTCATGTTGTCGATGACCCAAAAGCCGCGGCCATGTGTGGCTACGATCAAATCCTTTTCGTGAATGGACAGATCGCGCATCGACGCGGGCGGCAGATTTAGTTGCAGCGATTGCCAATGGTCGCCATCATCGAACGAAACAAACACCGTTCGCTCAGTTCCGGCAAACAGAAGGCCGCGCCGTTCCGGATCCTCCTTGACCGTTTGCACGTAGATTCCTTTGGGCAATCCATTCGTGATTTCGGTCCAGGTTTTACCAGAGTCGCGTGTGCGATAGATGTGCGGCTCGTAATCCTGCAATTGATGTCGCTCGACCGCGGCGTACGCTTCGTTCACTTCAAAGTGAGAAGCTTCGAGCATTGCGACCTTGCTCCACGACGTGAGGCCGGCAGGGGTGATGTTCTGCCAGGTCTTGCCGTCATCGTTGGTTAAGTGAATCAAGCCATCGTCGGTCCCGATCCAAATCCTCTGCGCGCGCAAAGGCGATGGGGCGATTGTGTAAATCACTCCGCGACGCTTGTCAGTGGGCGCGTCGGCGGCGGCTGCTTCATTCAGATTTTCCGGCACCCCGGGATCTTCGCGGGTCAGGTCCTGACTGATCTGGGTCCAACTCTCGCCGCCGTTCGTCGTCTTGTAAAGAAATTGGTTGGCGAAATAGAGCGATCGCGGATCGGCCTGCGAGAAGACCAGCGGCTGTGTCCAGGCGTGACGAAACTGTCCCGGCGTACCCCCACGTTCGGGAGAAACATTTTTCGTTTCGCCCGTCAGGACGTTGCACTTAGAGACGGTGCCGCCAAACAGAATCTCCGGATGCAGCGGATCGGGGGCGGTATAACCTGACTCGCCGCCTGAGCACAAACCTTCCCAATCACGATTGGAAATCTCCGAGTGACGGCTGCGTGAAGGCGATCCGACCGCGCCGCTGTCCTGTTGCGCGCCGGTGATCCAATACGGAAAGCGATAATCGGGAGCGACGTGATAGATCTGCGCCGTCGGTTGGTTGTACCAGGAACTCCAGGTTTGGGCGCCATCGATTGAAACGATGCTTCCCTGGTCGCTGGCCATGATCATTCGTTTCGTGTCGTTGGGGTTGATCCAAAGTTGATGATAGTCGTCACCGCCCGGTGCGCCTTTGATGGCCGTCCAGGTCTTGCCGGCGTCCGTCGATTTGTACATCGAGGTGTTCATGAGATAGACGGTGTCGGCGTCCTTTGGATCAGCGGTGATCTTTTCAAAGTACCAGCCGCGGTCCCACAGGCGTTTGTCGTTGGAAAGCCTGGTCCAGGTCAAGCCGGCATTGTCGGAGCGAAAAATGCCGCCGTCCTTCGCATCCACCGCGGCATAGATTCGGTTATGGTTTGTGAGCGAAACGGAAATCCCAATTCGCCCGCGGCCTTCGACAGGAATGCCTTCGTCAATCTGTTTCCAGGTCGCGCCGCCGTTAGTTGATTTAAAGATGCCGCCGCCGGGTCCGTTCGCCGGTGCATAAATAAACCACGGTGGCCGGCGCACGTTCCAAAGTGCGGCATAAATGATTTGCGAATTCGCGGGATCGAAGTTCAAATCGATGGCGCCCACGTCGTTATTCTTGAAGAGCACTCTTTCCCAGGTGACGCCGCCATCATGAGTGCGATAGACCCCGCGATCGGCATTTGGCCCGTAAGCATTACCGAGGGCCGCCACGTAAACCAGGTTCGAATTCTTTGGATCGACGATGATGCGGCCAATCTGTTTGGTGTCTTCCAGGCCGACGTGTTTCCAGGTCTTGCCGCCATCGTTCGAGCGATACATGCCGTCACCAAACTGGATCGAATCACGCATGTCGGCCTCGCCCGTGCCCACGTAAATCGTATTTGGATCGGAAGGCGCGACCGCGATTGCGCCGATCGAGGCTGAAGAGGCGGAATCAAAAATAGGAGACCAGGTGCGGCCGGCGTTGATGGTTTTCCAGACGCCGCCCCCGACCGATCCGAAATAAAAAGTGTCCGGGTGACCAGAGACCCCGGTGACCGCGTTGACTCGGCCTGCCCGGAACGGCCCAATCATCCGCCAGCGGAGGCCGGAGTAAAGACTCGGGCTGACTTGCTGGGCTGTGCTAATTGCCGCGAGGACACAGAAGGCAGCAGTTGTGACAATCGAAACTACAATTGATATGCGTGCGATCGGGCGGCCAGTCGTCGGCATGAATAAGCTCTCCCGTAGAATTCGGTCTCGGCAATATCTCGAAGCGCCGGATTGTACCACTCGAAGCATGTGCGATGACCTTATAAGATCAGCGGTCACCAGTCAGCGAGCCGACGTCATATGGATAGCTCACAGCGGGATTTTGAAGTCGCGCGCACGGCTTGCTAACGCTTGTTCGACGGAGACAGCGCTCTTTTTCGTCGCCGCCTTGCTGTAGTAGGCATTTTCTGTGCTCCGCATGCTTCGCAACGAGGGACGTAGAGTCCCGTTGGTCCAAGATCAGATCGCCAGTCTACCGTGATTCTATAAGACTTGCACCGACCACATCTCTCAGGCGCTTCGATCTTCCTCTTCAAAACTGACAGCGCGTAATTGTTGATGACGTGTGATGTGGCACTCAAGGCAAGCTCTGCGTCGCTTCTTGTGGCATTCATAGCATGCGTCAGCCAATTCACGAGGCGCCAAGCACGCTCGCCTGTACTCTTCAAATATCCCCTAATGTGTTCCGCTGAACCGCCCGGTGCGACAGCGTTAGCAATCCGCTCATTCCAGCCAGGAAAGTCCGCTGCTTTGGGCAGGTCCTCTCCTTCGGCAATATCGCTTCCACTGATCAATTCTCTAACCAGCGCCAAGAGACACTCCCTGCACCGCATACCGACAGCCTGGAATTCTTCTGCCTCGTCAGCCCGATCGAACGCCTCGCTTGCCTGAACCATCTTTCGATTGGTCACCAGCAAGAATTCCTGCTCCGCCTCCGAACCTTCGGGCTTACGTTGGGCAGCAACCCGCGCCATCAATCCGATATGGAAGGACAACGTATAGTCTAGGCTGGGCATTAAAGTTTGCGAGTAAAGATTTGTAGGGCTGGTTACAACCCACCAACGTTCTTTGTCGGTATGCACATCCCAGACATCGTACTCGCGCCCAAAGACGCGCTCACTTGCTACCTTCTCGACGTGAAGAACCTTTTCCGCTCCGTGGGCTTGCCACTCAACATACTCGCTAATCTCCTGAGCCTCCTGCTTGGAGTGTCTAAACATGAGCTTGTGCAGTTGCTCCTTGGGAAGCGCGGGCGGAACAAGGCAATCGCCATCCGACGTTGCTGTTTCACGAACTTTTCGTGGTTGTCTCTTGGTCGCCATCGTCACTACCGTCTCGGCGCAAGTATTTCCAGTTTCCCGAGGGACTTGAGGAATTTGCGATGCTAAGGATCGGTTAGTCCGTCCGAGCTTTCACGATAGAGGTATGCCTAACGAGTTCGTCCTTCCCGATGAAGCGATAATCGTCGCAGGACTTGCGCAGTCCCTCGGGTGCCTCTTGGCCAAACGCGAGAACGGCCGATCGGCAGCCGAAATCTTCGACTCGATGGATCGCAAAAACGAAATCCAAATCGATAGCAACGAGTTGCGCGTAGTCCATGTTTTTCTGCGCAGCATGGTAGATAAGGTCTGCGACGAGGAGGGAGTCGACCCCTTTTTCCTTCGGCTCGCCAGAAGTCGGAACGCCGGTACCAAAGATGACACGCACCTTATCCAAGCAGTTAGAGCCGTGGACTTTCAAAGTTCGCTGATACTTTTCCTCGATCGTATACCAGCAGATACGCATTATCTTCGGCCTGTGGCGACCGCCCACGAGATTTTGGAACAGATTATAGAATGAGCCAACGCAGAGCTTCAGCTCCTCAAATCGATAGAACAGACTTGTGCCGTCGACAAAAATTATTGAGCGTTGGAAAGCGTCTGGTAGGAGAGGCGCTGCGCTCGTTTGAGCGGCCGCCAGGTGAGGCAAGGCTAGGATCAGGATAAGTGCACCGAGAATAAAAACAGTTCTGCGGATCATTGTTCTTCCTTGAACTGGCGCAATTGTCTCATCATAGCCGCGATAATGGGAACCTTGGTTTTCCAGATTCCTGACTCGAAAGTTTGAGAGAAGCTTGATTATGGGTGCTATGCCGCCGGCACGGACTCAGCTACAGGAACGCCGATCTCATAGAGAAAATCCGGCGACATGTCAGCGCCATTGTTCCAAACAATCGTATCCAAATCAGAGTTGAGATGAACGCTTTTGAAGTTGCTGGCGTCCTTCAGCGGCTCGAACACTTCTCCGTCGAGGTGCGGCGCCAGATCAACTTGTCGCAAACTTCCGTCCTCAAAGGTCAGCATCAGGTTGTATTCAGACAGATACTTCACGTCCTTCACGAAATGCATCATTTACCTCCTACTCCAAAGGCGCGATTGCATGTAGCGGTTCCTGCGCGATAGCACGTTGCCAATTCTCAAACAATTCACTCCGATGCTCAAAGGCCCACTCAAGCACAAGCGCAACGACTCGTTTGGGTAAACGACCTTCAATTAATTTTAGATCATTGATCGAGAACACCCCGGTCTGGCCGGAGTACTTTGCATGAAAGTGCGGCACACCATGCTCCTTGTAATAAATTGCGATTACAATTCCGAAAAATCGACTAATTTCGGGCATGTCAACTGGGCCAATTATACCAGCCTATGCTCGTCAAATCCCCACCCCACTACCGAGCCACTTCCGACACTGCCTCTCATGTGGTTGCAACCGGTGCGGTTTTTCAATCTTCTTCATTGAATGATTACTCGGGAGCCAGGGTGTCATGATCGAGTGCGTTAAGCTGTTTCTCAAGTTCCGCCAGCTTTGCACGCGCATCCAGGAGTTCATTTGCCATTTGTCCCTCGGTTTCTGTCAGTCGCTGCTCACTTTGCGCCAGGGAGGCGAGCTCAGCAGTCATCCCATTGAGATCCCTGGGGCTCCTTACACCGCTGTCTACTTCCTTTTGCATCTCTCTCAGCAACTCTCGGGTCTTCTGTTGTTTTGATCTGGTTTCTTCCAGTTGGCCTCGCACATCGCCTAGTCCCCGAGCCAGGCGGGCAACCTCTGTCTGCTCAATCATAATCTGGGTTTTGTAAACCGCAGTTCCGAATCGCCGGACTTCGCTTCTTAATAAGCGCACCTCTTTTACCAACTCCTGGAACGATGGCTCAGTTGGTTTCGAAGTTTGCGCGGAGGCTTCGCAGGCGGCAGCAGAAATCACTGCCAGTAGCAGCAAGAGGTGAGGGGCTGGTTTAGTCATTTTTGCTTTCCCTTCCTAACGAAATGCCAACGCGCATCTTAACGCCGGGTCTCGCGGGCCTTCAATCCCTTAATCGCGCCCTCGATCATGCGATTGAGCGCAGCAATGGAAAGTCCGCCTTCATCGGTGGAAGGAATCGTAGCGAACCCAATCGCCGATGCTTTCGGGTAACGCTTGAATATCTCTTCAAAGAGGCGCGCCAGTTGTTCGCTCGAAGGCCCGTTCGGCACTTTGTTTCCGTGGCCCGACACCTCGCGCGGATCGAGCACGTCCATGTCGATGTGAATGTAAATCTTGTCGGTGACTTTGTTCAGTCGATCAAGCTGGGCGAACACGGCGGGCGTCAGGTTGCGCAAATCATCGACGCTGACCTGTTCGATCTTCGATTTGTTCAGCAGTTCCTGCTCCAGCGGATCGGTCAGACGGACGCCACCCATCACCACGAATCGATCATCGAGTGGCGGATCGAGATGAGCGTCGCGCCTCATTCCTTGTAATGCGCGACCAGTGGCCACGGCCACCGGCATTCCGCCCAGAGATCCGCTGCGGGTCGTCTCTGGCGTGTTGAAATCCGGATGGGCATCCAGCCAAAGCATCCCGATCTTTAAAGGCTTGCCCGCCGGTCCCGAATGCTGCAATCCCGCGACCAGGCCCGGCATTGACGGGCAGGTGGCCAACAGGCCGACGGTGAAATATCCGTCACGTTCGTTCTTGGCGACGATGTCTGAGAAGTGACCGAGCGCCCAGCCCAGCTTTTTCCAGGAGCCATACTCGGTGAGTTCCTGCGGCGTAAGGCTGACTTCTTCAACGCGCACGACGGTGTTCATGCTTGCGAGAACTTGTTGGATTCCGCCGTTAGCCATTGTGTTTGGGCCAGCAGAGGTTCCGGTTGGCGAGAAGGGCTGCTTGACGAGAGCGACGCGCAGCTTGCGGTCGGGTGCGGAGTATTTCTGAGGGTGCGCCGCGGATGGAATTAGCAAGCTGAGCAGCGTGACAACTAATAGTTCTTTCACCATTGGGCGTCCTTGAGGTCTTGGTCTTAAGCTCCGTAGGAGCGTGATGTTTCTAGATACCGTTGGCCAATTTAGCAACAGAGCTCCGTAGGAGCGAAATGTTATCGGGCTTCGATGATTGTTGACGAACATCTCGCTCCTCCGGAGCTTTATGAAACCCTCAAGGTCTGTTGTCTATAAATATCTCGTCCCTACGGGACTCTTCCGTTTGAACGATCAAATCTCGTCACGACTCGGCTGCGGTATCCTCCACCTCTCTGCGGTTGGCTCAAGGAATGTGTCTTGGGCGTCAAAATAAGTTCGTCATCAGAAATCACCTGTTGCCTTGGAAGGTGGCCCTCCCTTACGGTCGGGCTTCTGACACTATTTGCTTTCCTCGAGATCCGCCCGGAGATTGTAGAAATCAACACCGATCCTCTGACCGGACACTTTTATGCGGCCCTGAATGTCGTTGATGGCATACGAGAGATAGAAGCTGCGTGGCTCACTACTGCCACTCTCTTTGATGTTTGCATCGTAGGTTCGAAGTAAATCTTCAACTGGCTTTTTCAAAGATGCAATCAACCGGTCTTCGTCAGCGCTCGCGAGGGCGCCGGACTGCAAGCGACACGCAAACGAGTCTGACTTGTGAGATTGAAAATGCATTCCGCCGCCGCCGAACCCTCCGGCTCGACTGCCAATACCGCCACCCCCGCCGCCGCCGCCCACAGGATCACACGAAAGTCCGGACATCGATTTGTTCGCGGTTACCAGATCCTGCATTGAGAATTTCGCAAAGAAGAGACTCTCGGGAGACATGTTGCACGCTCCCTGCGCTCCAATAATGCCAAACACAAACAGGATTAGAATTCGGTTCCTGTTCAGTTTGAAGGCTGAAAGTAAGGGAGCCATTTTCCCGATTCTTATCTCTTTGGGTCAGGACCGAGCGCAGCGATTCGAAGCGAGTACCAAATCCCGGATCAATGCGAAATCTGAAAACTTCGACGCGTCACAACTGCCAACGAACCGCTGGGCCATACTCTTCTTATAGCCCTTCCAGTCGACATTGCACTTCGCCAGGCCTTCGCTCCTGGTGAAATAGATTTTCTTAGCGGCCAACCCTTCGCTGCTGGTGAAGTAGACCTTGACGTCTGCCAACCCTTCACTCGTGACGAAGTACCACTTGGCGTCGCCGCCCGCCAGTCCCTCGCTGCTCGTCACATAGATGATACAGTCGGCCAGGCCTTCACTGCTGGTCTCGTAGACCTTAACGTCGGCCAGGCCCTCGCTCTTGGTTCGGTAAACTTTCACGGCGGCAGCCGGCACCGCGGCCAGCAAGGTCAGGATCACGCTCAGAACCATCGGTTTCATTCGCCTGCTTCCTTTCTTTTCTTGAGGTCAACGATCTACGCGTAATTGCGCCGGCCTTCGTTTGCGTCAAAAGCCTGAGCTCGGTCGGCTGTTGATACAGTCTGATTGCTCGCCAATCCATCCCAGGGCCGCGTGAATTACTGCGTCCTCGCCGGCGCCTGGGTTCCTCCCACTGAGTGGAATCACCTCCTCAGGCGTCAATCCCTCTGGGTAGTCACTTCCCGCGCGGTCAACGTAGAGACCAATGGTCAACACCAGATTCGCTCCGTCGCTTAAAGCAAACTTTTCTGTCGCTGAAATATTCGAAATCTGCTCACCGAAGAACCTGGTCATTGGCCGTCCTCGAAGTGTGACGGCAAAGGCGCCCGCGGAATTAGTTGTTTTTCGATCTACCAAAACCGCGAGCACGGCGGTGCCCTTAGGGCGATAAGGTGGGCCCGTAATCCTGGCCAGATCATGTTCGACGCCCAGGAGATCGCGAATGCCTGATTTACCATCGTGATAAAACCATTTCACCAGATTTCCGTCCGCGTCCCTAAAGCCCCCAACAATCACATCACCCAGCAACGGGCCCATTCCAGCCAGAATTGACCACAGGTCGTAAGTCGTGTTTCCCCGGAGATCTATGATCCAGCCGCAGGGATTCGCGGCGGCGAGGTCGGCGATCACTTTCTGCAATTGCGTAGCGCGAAGATCGCTGGTAGATGATTCTGCGACCGCCGCATCGTAAGCCGGAACGATTAGGCGCGCGACGGTCTGTCCCCCAATTCTGTGAAGGTATCCTTCGGGCCCTTTTTGAACTTCGGCCGAGGTTGATGGTCGTGGGGTCAGGAATCTGCTTTGATCCGTTTTGGTCTGCTTCCGGCTAATTTCCAGGTCTCTTTGTTCTTTTGACAATTCGAGAGAGCCGCGTCCGTCTCTGATTTCCCGCAGGGCTATTCTAATAGCCTCATATGTGTCGGCCGGTATTTGGGCGCCGGCAGCTGCTTTTAAGGCCTTCTGTCGCACGAGATTCCAATCGACAGATTTTTTGCGGAATGAGTTCTCTTGCATGATGTCGAGTGCTGACTGCAGATAAGCTTTCGCCGCCGGCGTAGCCTCGTTGGCAGATGGAGTTTGGCCGGCCACGTTTGCGGACGTGATTAGCGCCAGCGCGAGGATCGTTCTCGACAATTTCCTTGCCGTTGCGAATCTCTCTTGCATCATAGTATGTGACAAAAACCGTATGAAAGTTACAGACACAGAAACCCTCTGAATCTAAGAACGTGGTCGCGAGACACGAGGGCGGTTTTCTGCGATGCCCGGTGTCTCACTGGTCATTAGTTGCTTTCTGGTCCTTCGTTTCCTTTTTCGGCATTTCCGGCGTGGTGAAATCCGGCAGCGGATCGCCCCAGATGTAATGATTGAACCATGACAGATTGTGCTGCATCACGGCCCGCATCGCTTTTGGTTTGGTGATCGGATGACCGAAACCTTTGTAAACCACCATCTCGACTTTTACCCCGCGATCCTCCAGGCCCTGACGCAATTCATACGCGTTGGCAATCGGCACCCGGCGATCAAGTTCCCCATGCTGAATCAGGGTCGGGGTCTTAGCCGTCTTGATATAGCTCATCGGCGAAGTCTTCTGATAAATCGCGGGGTCCCCGGCCGGGTCGTTTCCCAGATAATTAATCGTAAAAGGCGTGATGTCGGTGTTGTAGTAGTAAGTCGCCCAGTTCGAAATTCCTGCGCCCACCGAAATCGCCACGAAGCGATCCGTCGAAGTGGTCAGGAATGCCGAGATGTAACCACCCTGGCTCCAGCCCATGCAGGCAACTTTGTCCTTGTCGACCCAGCCTTTGGCGATCAGAAAATCGACGCCCGACAGAACGTCCCAGGCATCGCCTACGCCAAGGTTGCGCACGTTTAGTTTGCGAAACTTTTCGCCATAGCCGGCGCTGCCCCGATAATTAACTTTCAGGATCAGCGCACCGCGGGCGGCCCAGATGTCTGAAGGATAGTAGCGAGCGTCCGGCGTCAGCAGGATGGGCCGGTCAGTCCCGGTTGGTCCTCCGTGAATGACGCAGAGCAGCGGATATTTCTTTGTTGCGTCAAAGTTCGCCGGCTTGATCAGAACGCCTTCGACGGTTGCGCCGTCCTGGCTCTTCCACGAGACGACTTCGCGTGTGCCCAGCGTGAACGCTTTCGTTTGCTCGTTCATGTCGGTGAGCTTGCGCGGCGCGAACCGGCGCATGTCAGACACGAACACTTCGCTGATGCTGTTGGGGGAAGCGACGGTGAATGCCAGGCGGTCCCCGGCGCGGGTGAACGAAAATGATCCGGCGATCAAATTATCAGGCTGTGAGACGCGGGTAATTCTGGCTGTGGCCGGATCGACACGGAACAGGTGGGAAGCAGTCTTTTCTGATCCGGCGAAGTAAATCCCATCCGCTTTCCATTCAAGCAGGCCGGGGTTCTCGTCGAAACTGTCCGTGATCGATTTTGGGGGACCACCCTGAGCACTGACCAGCGCCAGTCTGTTGTTGCTGGCAAAGAAAATCTTCTCGCCCATCACTGAAGAGAAAACGATCTGCTTATCATCGGGCGAAAATCGCGGATTGCTGTCAGGCCCGGGCTGATCTACGATCTTTTTCACTGAGTCGTCACTGAGTTTCAGCACGTAAATGTCTGAAGTCACACCCTGAATCAAATCGGGATTGACCGTGGCGCTGAAGGCGATGCTCGCGCCATCGTGCGACCAGGCGAACGAATCGATGCTGAAATCTTTTTTCTTCGTGCGTTGCTTGCCCGCGGCCGGCGCTTTCATCCCTTCGCCCACGTCCACCGTCCAAAGGTGCACATAGTTGTATCCCTGTCGCACGACGTCATAGTCACCGTAGTACTCCTTACGGTCCTTCAAAGGTTGAGCCGGCGGTTCGTTGGCAATGTAGGCGATCGTCTTGCCGTCATCTGACCAGGAGAAATTGCCAATCGCGGTTTCGGATTTGGTTAGCTGCTGGGCTTCGCCTCCACTCGGATCGATGACAAAGATCTGGTTTCGGTCCTCGAGGCGATTACTCAAAAAGGCCAGCCATTTCCCGTCGGGCGACCAGCGCGGATTGGTGGATGACTTGTCGCCGCGCGTCAATTGAAAACTCTTTCCCGTGGCGCTGTCAGCCAGCCAGATCTGCGTGATGAAGGCGTCCGATTTGAAATCGCCATAAGTGACCGTGTAAGCGATCCATTTACCGTCCGGGGAAATCTGGGTGCCGCCGATTGATTTCAAAGTAATCAGATCGTCAAGCGTCGGCACACGGGCCGGTCCGTTCGCAGCCCAGGCCGCGGTTACCATGAAGATCACGAAAACAAACAAAGATGCTGATCTCTTAATCATCGGGATTTCCTTTCACTGCTCTCGCACAATGGTCGTTTCGATATCGGAGTCTTTCGTGGATGCGGCTTGGTCGCCTGATGTGCGGAAAGCCTCTGGCTTTCCGGTGGCTGTCTCTTAAATCTTCCAGGAGGCTCCGCCTCGTCCCTGCGAGGCATAGCCTCGTTGAATTGGGAAACCGGTGGCTCGGAAAGGCGGAGCCTTTCAGCACATCGGGCGGCAAAGCCGCGCTGGTCGTGCACTCAGGTTCAGACCAAAAGCGAGCCGGAGGCTCGCGTACCGTCATTTTGGCCGGCGCTTCTTCGGATAAATTGCCTTTACCGTCGAGACGACGCCCTTCGGTTTCGCCGGCGCTGGTTCACCGAGCTTGCGCGCATCGGCCAGAGCCTTCTTGCGCGCGCGCCGAATATAAGATCGAACCTCGGGACGTTTCAAATCGTCCGCAGTCCTAATCGTGATGTGCCTGATTCTATTTCCGGAACCGAGCAGAATGCCCTTCGGGTCGTCGAGTGTCGCGCCATCATTAAAGCCCAGGTTAACCGCCTTCGCATAAACCGCAATATGAAAAATGCCGTCCCGCAAGCGATCGCTCGTGCCGTAGCCAATGGCCACCGCGCTGTAGGCGTCATAGAGGTTCTCGTAGCAGGGCGCCATCTCTTCAAGCACCACGGCTCGAAGTTGCAGAGCGAGATCCCTGATTTCCGCATCGTAGGGCTTAAGAAATTTCTTCAGTGCGGCAGGGGGCGGATAATTCATGTCCGGATGAATTTAGAGACAGCGGCCTGAGTCTATCGGAGAATCATCCTCTGTGAGTTACACAGAGGGATCATTTTTCCCGACGCACTCGTTATCCCAGCTCCTTAAAACTGACTGAGTCTGCTAAAAGACTTCGAACTCGATGTTTTGATTGATGCTCGTGCCGGCAATCTCATCTACGATCGTCACGAACAGTTCGTATCGTCCAGGCGAAAAGTTTTTCAGCGACAGGTTATCACCAAATGCAATCCGATCCGGATCTGGCGATCCGTTTCTGGCGGTTCGTGTTGGCGCCGCGACGATTAGCTGGCCATCGCGTTTGATCTCAGATTTGACGGTCAGATTAGGATTGCCGGAGGCGTCGCGCCTGGCGTTGTACACAAACACCCAATAAGGCAGATGCGCAGCACGCGAGAAACGATGATCGACGCTGAGTTGTACCTGGGCGTTACCATCTTTGTTGGCGCCGTTGTCCAAAATCTGCCCACCGAGCAGCAAACTGCTCAAGGTGAGTTGCTTACTTGTCAGGTCGGGAATCACCACCCATTCCATGGCGCTGCCGACGCGCCCGCTTTTTTCATCGCGCGCGGCCACGCGCACCTGGTAAATCCCCGGAGCCAGCGGCGCCGGCTCGTTGTAGAGAACCGAGCCGGAATCCACTTGTCCATTCAGCGATTTGACGCTTAGTTGATTCTTAAAGCTGTGCGCAATCTTCCCTTTATCGTTGAGCACGACCCCGGCAAGTCTTAGTGAAGCCGGTTGCCGTCCGTCGCTTCCAAAGGTCAGGCGACTGGTGGCGACCTGGATTGATGAAGTCAGGACCGTTTGGTTATTGGGCGTGTTCAGATAGGTAAGCGACAAGACTGTGGGCAGCGCCGCGCTGGGATAGAAATCAGCGAGCGCGTCGCGAATCTCAGCATCTTCAACCGTGGCCACGTGGTTCGCAGCCTGTTTTGGAATAGTTGTGTTGGCCGTCTCAGTCGCCTGAGGTCCGGTTACGTAGCCCTTGGGCGCTCGCGCAGTCAGCTCGGGATGGTCGATGATTCTGAACTGCACATGCCGGAACTTCGGCGCCTTTTCCACGTCGCTTTCCGGACGCCAGGCGAGCAGGTAATAGTTGGACGTTTCGTCCAAAACCTTCTCGACCCAGCGATCAAAATAGTTCATGTTGCGCAGCGCGCGTCCGCCGGTGTCTCCGGCCAGACCGTTCATCGCGTCCTGGGTGGCGGCTATCTCGCCAACCATAGCCATATCCAGCCCGGGGTCACCTGATCCGGTCCGCGGCCTGGTGTTAGCGACGTCGACGTCGGTGTTGGTATTCAAACCTCGCGCATCGATCGTATAGACCACGACCCCGGCGCGGGTGGCGGCGTCGATCACATGATCGAGCTTGTCACGCAAGTTTGCGGCTTGCGGACCCAAATCCATGAGAAAGCCATCAGAGATGAAAAAAGCGAGCTTGCGGCCCGGCGCCCGCGCTGACGAACGTATGAGGTTTTCCAGCGAAGCATACATGCTGCGAGTTATGTCGCCGGCTTGGATCAAAACGGCTCGCGCACTCGCTTTGACATCAGTTTCGCAGGTTCTCTTGAGTGCAGCGATCAACGTCGCGTAGGCCGCCGATCTCTTGGGCGGCATGCCCTGCTTCAGACATTCTCCGATGAAGTAAGCCTGGACCTTGTTGTCAGACTTGATGTTTTCAATATGGAGCGCAAGGTATTCCGTCATCCTGGTACTGCCGGTACCAAACCCACGCGCATCATAGGGTCGCGGGCTGAGACGATCACGCGCCGCCTCGAGCACTTTCTTGTTGTTGGTGAATTGTTGCAGGAAACCGACCTGGCCGCTGGCGGAAACGATCGCGACCGTGTCCTTCGAGGTCATGTCCCGTTCGAGGAATTGATGCAGCATCTGGCGCGTGCGATTCATGCTGTCCGGCGACAGGTGTGAATCATCAACGAAGAAAATTATCCGCCGGCCTTTGACTACCGGCGCGCTCACAGTTTTTGCGGCCGGGTCCGCGGCCTTGCCAAGCGAGGCCAGTTGTTGCTCGCGCGGGCTGCCCGAAGTCACCTGCTCAAAGAAACTGATAGGACGTGGTTTGCCGTCCACGATTAATTCAAACTGATCGCGACTAAGACCGTTGACGAAGCGTCCGTCCTTGTCGACGACGGTCACCGCTGACTGGACCAGTTCGGTTTTGACGCGAAGGACATCGTCGTCATGCGGTTTCTGTGGCTGCTGAGCGAGGGCGGAGAAATTGCCGACCGTCAATTGGGCCGCAACGCAGAGGCTGGCGAGCCCGTAAATGACGATGTGCCTGGAGAATCGCATGAAAAGTACTCCTTGAAAGTTGCCAGTCGGGAGAGTCGCGATTCTAACACCTATTCGACGAAGTGCGACATCAGAGAGTTTGTGGTAGTGCCCTGGTTTGAGAGTCGCACCCCTCTTCGGCGTTCTGCTACTCAACGCAGAGCTAAGATCGCAGAGACTATGCAGGGAAACACTGCGATTAGGCGATTGCCAGTCTTATCCTGCCGGCCTCTTGAGCGGTTTCTCAGCCGCCAGGGCGCTTTCCCGACGCAGAGAGCTGTCAGAGATTCAGATCCGCGAAAATTGCCGCGTGATCGGACGCACTTTCCACTGATTTGGTAATTTCCGGAAAATGCGGAAAGAGCGTCCCGTTGGTGCCTCCCCAGACGCCGCGGCGCTCAATGCCGCCGCTGGTGACCCGGCTGAACAAATCCGGCGAAAGCAGAATGAAATCAATCTTGTTGCTCGCCGTGCCATTGGCGAATGTTCCGGGGCGTCCGTCACCCTGAAAGTTTGGATGTTCGAAAATATCTTTCAGGTCTGATCCCTGGGCCATGAGTGGCTTCAAAGGATCGCTGTCGGGCGTGTCGTTGAAATCGCCGAGGATGGCAATCATGTTGACCCCTTGAGACCGCCGCAAATCATAGATTTCCCGCGCCCGCTTTGCCTGAGCTTTCCGCTTCGCATCCGAACTGGCCTGGTTGCCGAAGCCCTTGCTCTTGAAGTGATTCACCATAACGAGGATGCGCGTCGTACTATTGACCCGGACTGTGAACTCCACGCAGTCGCGACTAAAAATTCGCTTGCCGCTTTTCACGTCATCGACATGGCTGACAATGGATTCAACGGTCGTTGGTTTTCTTGTCAAAAAGCCCACGTCGATTCCTCTCTCGTCGTTGCCGTCAATCAGCATGATCCCGTCATAGATTGCCTTGATTGGCTTTAGCAATTGATCGTTAAAGCGGCTCAGGGCAATTCGATCTTCAGCCTCGATCACTGCCATGATGTCGGCCTTGACCTCGAGAATTACTTTGGCCGTCATTTGCGTGGCGACGCCGTTGACTGCTTCAGTCTTGAGGTCGACCCAGCCAATCCAATCACCTCGTCCATCGGCAACGACCTGTACCGGTCCGGACTGGGGACGCTTGAGCAACTTGCCGCGGTTCTCGCGCAGGGTCGCGAACTTTGAGTCGCTACTTTTTTTCAAACCGAGTTTTTCGAGGGCCTCAAGGATTGAGGTCTTGATCGCAGGCGTATAGACCGGTTCCTGCAACAGCGCATTTATGATGCTGTACTGCTTCAGGATTTCGTTTCCGTCCTGCCAACTGGCCTGGTTGAGGGCGACCACCCGACGAAACATATTTTCAACATTGAATGATGCGATGCGCATGGGATGACTCCTTTCAACTGTGGAAGTGGCCGGCCGGCGCTTCACCTGCGTCCGGACACTGATGTCAAGGGAGTTGCTCCAAAGTGGGAGTAGCTCCAGGGGTGCGAGGTGTGCAAAGGCGAGCTACTTTTATCACTTAGATCCGTGCGTGTCCACGGATTTTGGGAAAGGGTGACGATGCAGTTTGCTCAGGGCGCGGGGGGCTCGCTTGTGAATCACGCGAGAGTGCGCGTGGCACTTCAATCCGCATCACCACCGGAAGAAAGCAATTCAGCAACGATTGCCTGAACGTGAATCCGCGTAGTGTCGAGGAAGGGAAGGTCGCTTTCAGCGCCGCGCAGAATCAATGGCAACTCAGTCCCGCCCAGAATCAAACCATCAATCCCCTCGCGCTGTTTCATCTGATCGATGATGGCCAGCAATTGATCACGCGTTTCCGGCAGAAAGACGTTCCGCAGGAGTTCGCCGAAATACTTTTCATTGACGAAGGCCCTTTCGGTTTCATTCGGCGTGATGATCGTCAGGCCGGCGCGAGCGAAGACCTCCGGATAGAACTTCGCCTCCATGGTAAAGCGCGTGCCCAATAATCCCAGTCGCTGCAATCCCGACGCGCGCGCGTTTTCGCAGGTGGCTTCGGCGATGCTGATCAACGGCAGACGCGACCGTTCGCGGATTTGATCGAAAACAATATGCGGAGTGTTCGCAGGCAGCACCGCGAAATCTGCGCCGGCCCTGGCAAGCTGTTCCACCGCGGCGGACAGATAATCAGTAAACGGCTCGAGTTCGCGAGTATTGATCCAAGCGATGAGACGGCTCAGATCTACGCTGTTGATAATGATTAAGGGGTAGCTGCTGGCGCGCGCATCTTGCGAATCCACGGGCAGGATGCCCGTGCCACTTTGGCGTGCGCGATAGCCTTCGATGATGAAGCGATAATATTCAATCGTTGATTCAGGCCCGATACCGCCAACTATGCCGACTGTTTTCATGTAAGTACGCACGCCTCCGGCGTGCTGTTTTTTATCGCGGTAGGCTCGCCCTGCGTGCGTGCTTTTCTTTGAGGCAGCACGCCGGAGGCGTGCGTACCTATCAATTCCGCCCGCACCAACTCCAGTAGAATCCGCTCGACCAGTTCATCCGGTTGGCGTGAAAGTCCATTTCGCCTTTGATCGTCATCCCGTCTCCGGAATCAAGATACAACCATGGTCCCTCCAGGCGACCGTCGTTGCGCGTGCCGTCTTCAGTTGTGCTCAACACCTCGCCGCGCGCGTTGTGGGTGACGGTGCGAACGCGTTCGCGGCTGCCGCCCAGACACCATTTGCCTTCGATCCGCATCATCGTCCATGAGCCGTCGCGCACTTTTTGATTCTTCCACGGACCGCCGAGAAAATTGTTCCAGCTGAGCTCCAGCCAGCCGCTCCCGCTCTCGCCCGCCGAATTAGTCCAGGTATTCTGCAAACGCTTGCCGGCCATCGTGCCGGTGAGCGTTCCGGTGCGACCGTCGGCGTAATGAATCTCGCCGGTCACCATCGATCCATTTTGGGTGAAGATGATTTCTGAAGCGCCAAAGTCGTTTCCGCTGGTCCACCATTTCCCTTCGATTGAAGCAGCCTGCCCGCGCGACGTTCCGGTCTTCGGGCTGGCGGTCACTTTCGGAGAAGTGGTCGCCGGTTTGGTGCTGGTGTTGGTTGTGGTTTTGGCCGGAGGCTTCGGCGTTGTCTCGGTAGTCTTGCCCCCGCCCGGCTGCGCGAAAGTCGGCGACACGAGAATCGAGCATCCGACGATTAGTGAACAAAAAAGAAGAATTAGTTTTCGCATCGTCTTAATAACTAATACGTAATAGGTCTGATCGTTGTTATCTTGCCCGGCCGAGTTCCCTCGAGTCGAGCGCAAGCATCCTCGACCCCACCGTGGTCAGATTCAAACTTGCGCAATCGCTAATACACCTTGAACAATTCTTTCCGCTTCCTCTTGAGTTACGCGATATTGCCAGTGGACTACCTGATTTCGGACGCGTAACCATTCCAACACCGTCTGCGTCGGGAAGTTACCCAGGAGGTTCTGCGCGTGAGCTTGTTCTAACAACGAGCGAAAAGAGAGACTCTTTGTTGAAGATATGCGAGGAATGTCTAGCCGGTTGCGTAGGTTGCTCTCAAGCAAAGTAATCGCAGCTATCACGGCCGCCCTATACTCGTGTGATTCGAGTAGCCGACGAGGCTCATCAGCCAGACTTGGCTGAAGTCGCTCAGCTGCAGTGGCAAACCAAGCAAGAACCTTGAAGAGAAATTCCTCTAGATCGCCCGACACCACATCAGGCCTTGTAATAACGGTGATATTTTGGACGTCGAACGGAAAACTAGCCAATTCTGGAGTTATTACCAGGATGCGCGAGGGGGCAAGCTTCTTCGCTGCTAATAAGAACTCCGCGATGGTGAACTGAGTCGAGGCGTCCACCAAAAATAGCAAAGCGCGCTCGATAAGTGCATCAATCTTTGGCAAAAACGTATCGCCTGGGGAGACGACATCATCAGCACTGACTGGGACAAATCCGCAGTCGGTTACTAGGGGGAAGACTCGCTCGCGATAAAACGAGAGTAAGCCTAAAGGTACGGCGAAAAAACATAGACGCGTTTGGGCCTCTGGAGGAAGTGATAGTTCGCGCAATGGTGATTCTTCTTTGACTTGACTCGCCGGTATGACGTTCTCGCGCCAGTAATCCCTAAGTTCGTAAAAGCTCTTCGTCAATACATCAGCGTAGCGAGCTTTACTCCCCGGAAGATTAATGACCCTCACACCACGTCGCTCAAAGCGCGAGACATCGGTAGGTTTTGCCGCTACCATAATCGCATAGGCGATTCTGCGAGAGCGCCCGAGCCTTTCACCTACGATCTGCCACACTTGACGAAAGTCGGGATCGTCAAGACTGTACCCAACCAAAACCGCAGTCCGGGTTATTAGTAGGTTAGCAAGATATGTTGAAAGGAGCGGAAATTGTGATAGAAAGCGATCATAGTCAGTCTCGGTAGCAACAAGCCTGGCGGGATGGTGGAGATCACCATGCAACTTCAACAAAGCCACACCAGCTTCTTTGACATTAACCGAAAGCTGATCTTCGTCGATTAAGGGTACGCAATGCCTTGGGATGAGTTCATATTGTCGTTCGATTAGAAAATCAAAGTTCGTAGTGCACACGAGGTCGAATGGAATTGAGCAAAAAGCCTTATGGGCATCACCGGGTCGTGCTTTATCTATCAGTAAGAGGTCCGACAATTTTTCGATTAACTTTGGCCTGCCGTATTCGTGTTGATAGGCCGAAATAGCATCCAGTGCGCTAAATGGCGCGTAGTCACCGAGGTCATCCTCCAACTGTTTGAGAAGATCGGACCATAGCGGCATTTGTTTGTTCAGGGGAACAACAGCGTTACGTGAGAATCCCGCGCCCACGATGGGCAGCCAGCGTCCCTGTACTAGATCTTCAAGGAGTGGTTTGGGGAAGTGATTAAGGTACTTCGTTGGCATTTTGACATCTTTTTCAAAACAACGTTTTGGTGATCTTTTCAACCCCGTTGATAAGTCCTTCAACTTCGTGTTGTGTAGGTTCACGATCTTTATTGTGATCACAGAGGTTTCTGATGTCACCGAGATATTGGATCTGGCGCCAAGTTGGAATATCGACGACGCCAGCATTCTTAAGCAGGTCGTTGTAGTCGCTTATGGTCGGATGCTTCTTGCGGGTAACGAGTTTATGATTAGCGGCGACCTGCGCGAAATGTTTCTCGAGTACAACCCCTGAAATTGCTCCTGCACCTCGTTGAAAACCACTCTTGTTCAACTCTCTGGCGGCGTCAAGCTCTGAATCAAGCAGGTCTGCCTGAATCATTTGACGAACGTCGAACAGCGTGCTTTCGAAGCGCCGCTGGATAGATCGCAGAATCTCAAGCTGAGTATTGAACTTCGCGGAAACAACAAGAGAGTCACCGAAGTGTTTCTCTTTCGTAAATGGATCTTTAGGAGCCCTGAGGCCATTGAGCCAATCCTGAATGGTAAACGTGACGATGTCTATCGTTTTTCGCTTGCCATCACCTTTGTAGAGTTGTTCGAACTCTACAATTCGATCAGGAAGGAGCTGTCGAATGAGGGCTCCCGCTTCCGTGTACCAACGTTGGTATTCACGCTCAAAACTCCCGTGCGCTTCCTTTATGTGCTTGTCTATCGCGTCTTGTGCCGCCGTAGACTTCCCGCCCTTTACATGCTTCTCCAGCGGGCCTGTCCCGAGTAAGAGACCAAGGCTCATCGTATTGCCGAGTTTTACGAGAGCCTCAAGATCTGACTTATATTTCTCGATGTTCGTGGGCATCTAAAGTTTTCAGTGCAGCGATCTTTAGCTTTAACGAATTACCGGCAAGGTGACCCGCGATGGATAGCGCGCTGATTCATAGACTCGCTGCGTCGCAATCTGGTAGTCCGACGGTTGCGCCTTAAAAATATTCTCAACGAACTTTTGCGGATTGCGATCATAGAGCGGGAACCAGGTGCTTTGCACTTGCACCATCACGCGATGACCTTTCCTGAAAGTGTGATTATTAGCCCGCAGATCGATCAGGTATTCGTTAACCTGATTGGGCACAATGGCCGCGGGTTTTTCAAGACTCTGTCGATACCGGCCGCGCAGGATCTCATCGACAATCATCAACTGATATCCGGCCATTTTCGGATCTTCGGGGTTGCTGTCGGGATAGACGTCGATTAGCTTTACGACCCAATCGCTGTCGCTGCCGCTGGTTGAGGCGAACAGGCGCGCCATGACGTTGCCGCTGATCGTCAGATCCTGATCCAGAACATTCGTCTGCCAGGTGAGCACGTCATTGCGGCCGGCCAGGAACCGCTGGTCTTGCACCAGCCAGGTAAACCAGCTGGAGCCGCGGCCATAGGTCGGTTGTATTGGCCGTTTGCGATAGGGAACCGGATTCGACGGATCGGAAACATAGCTTTCCGACTCTTGATCGTTGTTGCCCGACGGTTTGTCGAATGACAGGGTCTTGCCACTGCGCAGGTAGAGATTGCGGCCCGCGGCCTCCCGCGGCGGCCAGCGATCGGTATTGATCCATTGGTTGCTGCCGCTTTGAAAAGTCATGGCTTCCGGCTGAGCGAGTTTGCCCTTGTCTTTTAAGTAGTAAGCAAACCACGGCGCCTGAATTTGAGAGCGATAATAAACCCCGGTCTGGCTGCCAAAGTTCACGTCGCCAAGGTTTCTTCCGAATCCACCCCAGCCGCCGTGGTTCCACGGTCCCAGCACCACAAAGTTATGGTTGCTCTTATCAAATTTTTCCAGGCTCGCATAAGTCGCCAAAGCACCGTAGAAATCTTCCTGGTCCCACCAGCCACCAACGACGAGCGTGGCCACATGCGTTGCCTTTAGATAATTGCCCGCGCCGCGAGCTTTCCAATAATCATCGTACGCAGGATGGGCGACGAACGCATTCCAGGTGGGAAACTTCCCCCCGGTCAGTTCGGTAATCTTGCCGAGCGAGCCCTTCTCGAGATACCAGTCGTAAGCATCCTTGTCGAAGCTGACGTCAGTACCTTCTTTCGATGTCTCCATCGACTTGACGTATTCGTAGCCATAGCTTTGCCGAAATGCGCCGTTGTGAAAGAAGTCGTCGCCGAGCCACGCGTCGGTCATGGGCGCCTGCGGTGACGAAGCCCTGAGCGCCGGATGCGCGTGAATCGTGGCCACCGCCGAAAGCCATCCATCGTACGAGACTCCGAGAATCCCGACGCGCCCATTGTTTTTAGCCACGTTCTTGATCAGCCAGTCGATCGTGTCATAGGTGTCCGTGCTCTCATCGACACCCTTGGGATCTTTCTTGTCGTGCAACGGCCGGTTCATCATGAATTCGCCTTCCGATCCGTAGCGACCGCGAATGTCCTGGAGCACGAAAATGTATCCGTCAGCAACCAGCTCTTTGTAGCGGCGATTGATGGTATCGGACGAGCTTTGGCCGATGCCGTAAGGGGTCCGGCTAAAGACTATCGGCAGCGATTCGGTCTGGTCCTTCGGAGCAAAGATCAGCGTGTGCAGACGCGCGCCATCACGCATGCGAATCATTTCTTCCCGGCGATCAAACGGGATCGGGACTTCGATGATCGGAACGTTACTGATTCGCTTAGTCGTAAACTTGTTCGCGTCCTGCCGCCAAATCATGCTGGACACCTTACCTTGCGCGTCGCGCACAAACGTGGCGTCAGCATCCAGCACCTTCAAAAAGAAGTTGGATTCGCTGGCCGGAAAGATTTCGATCCGGCCCTGACTGGTGACCTGCAAGTAGTACTTCTCGCCTTCGCGAAAGAAAGAAAGCACGACGTCCGGATTGGCATCCAGCGAGTACTGTCCGACGAATTCATCGAAAACTTTCGGATCGATTGTTACCTCAGCAGGTTTGGTCGCCTGCGCCCGGGCGCTGGGAGCGTTGAGTAATGAAGGCGCCATACCAATGGTGAAGGCTGACAGGCCTATGACTAGTATCAAAAAGAAAGTCCTGCGTTTCATCATGTTCTCCAACCGGGCCTGGAAATTGCTACAGAAAATACTTATAGGCACGTTGTCCTGCCATTGCAAGGGGAGGATCGCCTCGTTCTTTTTATGCTCAAAACTTGTCGCGAACTCCGTTGAATATGTGATATTGTCCGCGCCTCGCTCTTTGCGATTTCCCCCTTAAGCCAAGAGCCGATTCCAGTCTCCAACTCTAGACAACGGAGGATGTCATGAAAACTCACAGAGCTCATTATCGTCTGTTTTCGCTTAAGGCTGACTCAATCTTCTTCCCTGCGGTTCGCCGCCGGGCAATTACATCTATAGCTGTCGCGGCGATAGTCGCAACCTGCGCCGTCGCGGTCTTTGCCAGCCTTGGCTTCGTTTTGAAGTGGGGAACCGCCGGCTCGGGAGACGGACAGTTTCTCACGGCCCGCGGAATGGCCGTTGACGGTGCCGGCAACGTGTATGTGGCCGAGGGTAATGGCAATCGCTTTCAGAAATTTGATGGTAACGGCAACTTCCTCATGAAGGTCGGCATTCCCGGCGATGTACCCGGGGGTTTTGTAAGTCCTTCAGGAATTGCTGTGGACTCAGCGGGAAACATTTATGTCACGGATGACAATACCGCGCGCACTTCGAAATTCAATAGCGCCGGCGTCTTTCAATACTCTATTGGTCCAGGCAGTTTCTTAACGCCGAGCGGGGTCGCGTGCGACTCTGCCGATAATGTCTACATTTCCGACATGAACAACCATCGAATTCGAAAATACGATTCTGCCGGAACGTTTCTGATTCAATGGGGCACCAGCGGGACCGGAAACGGCCAATTCAATGGACCGCAAGGTTTGTCGATTGACGCGGCCGACAATGTGTACGTCGCCGATACAAGCAATAACCGCATCCAGAAGTTTAATTCAAGCGGTGCCTACCTGACTCAATGGGGTACGGCGGGAACCGGAAACGGACAGTTTAGTTTACCCGGCGGCGTGAGCGCCGATCCCACAGGGAACGTCTTTGTGGCGGATAGCGGCAACAATCGCATTCAAAGCTTCTCATCGACCGGCACCTTCATCGAAGCATTCGGTGCAGCTGGCACTGGAGATGGACAGTTTTCAGGTCCCCAGGATCTGGTCGCCGATGCCTTTGGCAACGTCTTCGTCGCCGATACCGGAAACGAGCGAGTGCAAAAACTGAGCAGCGTCGCAACAGCCGTAGTCGCCAATGCCGGAACGGATCAGACCGTTGAATGCGGCGGCGCCACAACCACTGTCACCCTGGATGGTACGGCTTCGACCGGTAGCGGCACGCTTACTTATACCTGGAAGGAAGGGGCGACAACCCTGGGCACCGGGGCAACGCTTATGACATCGCTGCCACTGGGGACGCACACCATCACTCTGACGGTCACCTCGTCAGGTGGCGGCTCTGATGACGACGATGTGCTGATCACAATCGTGGACACCAATGCGCCGGTGATTGCGTTGAATGGGTCGAATCCGATGACGATCGAATGCCACACAACCTTTGTGGATCCGGCTGCGACCGCGAATGACGGTTGCGCCGGCGATCTGACCAGCTCAATCAGCGTCAGCGGTTCAGTCAATCCAAACGTAGTGGGTAGCTATGCGCTTACCTACACGGTCAGCGATGGCTCGCATACGACTTCGGCCATACGAACAGTCAATGTAGTGGACACAACTCCACCCATCATCACTGTTAATGGGGCGAATCCGATGACGGTTGAATGTCATACGAGCTTTACGGATCCGGGCGCTACGGCCAGCGACGATTGTGCCGGCAACTTCCCCGCCAGCGCGTCGGGGTCGGTAAACGTGAACGTGCCCGGCACGTACACCATCACTTACAACGCCAGTGATCCTTCCGGCAATCCTGCTGTTCCCGTAACGCGGACTGTCCTGGTAGTCGACACTACAGCGCCGGTGATTAACTTGAATGGTTTCATGCCGGCGATCTGGCCTCCGAATCACAAGTACCGGACTTTCTCGGTGACGGATTTTGTGGCCAGCGTGACTGATAGTTGCAACACCAGCCTCAACCTCAGCAACGTGGTCATCTCACAAGTGACCAGCGACGAGTTAGAAAACAGCGGCGGCGATGGCAACACGCTCAATGACATCATCATCGCGGCTAACTGTAAGTCGGTACAGTTACGTTCTGAACGTGATGGCGGCGGAGACGGCCGTGTTTACACGATCACCTTCAAGGTCACCGATGCCTCAGGCAACGTCGCAACGGCTACCGCCAGAGTGGTAGTGCCGCATAGTCAAAACGGCGGCCCGGCGGTCGACAGCGGTCCACACTACGTCGTTAACGGGAGTTGTCCGTAAAGGCGATTGCTGAAGATTGAAGGCTAGTCTAAACCGTAGCAGTGCTGATGAGAGAGAACTCTTGTTAGCGCTGCTACGGGTTTTGTTGCAGTAGATTATTTACCCATGGTCGGGCATCTTGGATCATTGGGAGCCTTGGGAATCGACACGACAGCGAGCCCGCTCTGCTTTAACATCGCGTTCAAACTCGTCAGCTTTTCCTGGTTGAGCATTCTTAAGTGCGTCAGATTGTTCTTCAACGCCACGCATGATGGCGTCGCATTTTCAATAATCGACTTCGCCGGACGGAGGTCGCCGGTTTGAATCATTGACACGAACCTGGTCACGTCACGGTTAACCGCGCCAAAGCCCGGCGAGTCGTTCGTTCCTTCCTGAAGCTCGCCCAGCTCTTTATCCAAGGCAACAATTACTTCGGTTGATTCAAACTTTCCCGACCGGCGAAGATCGTCAAGTGTCGCGCGTAACCTGCCAATGTCGTTGTAAGCCTGGTAGCTGATATTCATCCAATCATCAATCATTCGTGCCACCTCGAGTTGAGCTTCCAAATCACCCGCTGCGACCTGGACACGTGGGTCGAGTTTTACCAGGAACCGCTGGCGAAAGGCTTTTCCGTCAACGGTCAGGACGGCTTCATAGTTTCCCGGCACGGCCAGCGGCCCGGGCGGTTGATAACGTGGGGTCTTACCCGGTACCGCGTGATCGGGCAACGTGTATTCAATGTAGTTAATGTGCCGGCCGCGGAAGTTGTAAGTCAACGCGTCCGGATGTGGCCACTCGAGATTCCAGACGAAGCGATTAAGTCCGGCGTTGCTGGTCAGCACGTCCGGCGGCGCAAACCAATAGTCCGGAACGTTCGCGGCCCTGGTGTCTGCGGGCGGAGCTTGATTTGAAAAGCGACGCACCACTTCGCCATTGCTGCCGCGAATTTCCAGAGTGATTTCTTTGGGCGGAGACGCCAGGTAGTAATAGAGGATCGCGCCTTCGGGCGGATTATCACCCGCCGGCAGGTCTCGCGACAGCGGCGTATCCGGATCGTTGTCCCAACGGACCCGGAGAGCAGTCGCGGGTTTAAATAGCCAATTCGCGTTCCGCTTTACGTCCTGAACCTGACGCAGCGGCGACAAGTCATCCAGAATCCAGAGTCCGCGTCCATAAGTTGCGGCCACCAGATCGCTCCCGTGTACTTTCAGATCGCGCACCGAGGTGGTCGGCAGATTAAGCTGCAGCGGCTGCCAATCGTTGCCACCGGTCCAGGACACGTAAACCCCGGTCTCGGTGCCGGCGTAGAGCAGGTCTTGCCGCGTCGGGTCTTCGCGCACGGCGCGAGCGATTCCGCTATCAGGCAGGCCTTTCACGATCTTCTGCCAGGTTTTGCCTGCATCGTGCGTGGCAAAGATGAGCGGCTGGGAACCTCCGAAAACTGAGGCTATGACGTAAGCCGTGGCCGCATCAGTTGGTGAAGCATCGATGAGAGTAATGTTGTTGCCGGTGGGCAAATCGGGCGGCGTAACGTCATTCCATGTCGCTCCGTTGTCTTGCGTGAGTTGCACCAGAGTGCTGCTGGTGCCGACCCAGATCACGCCGGCTTTGGCTGGCGACGGTGCGATTGCCTGGATCACACCCACGTCATTTGGTTGGGGTTTTTTGGTCGTCAGATCCGGACTGATCTCAGCCCATGTTTGTCCGGCGTCGCTGGTCTTCATGACAAACTGCATGCCGAGGTACATCGTTTTCGGATCCTGTGGCGAAAAGACGAGTGGCGTCTCCCAGGTGTAACGGTACCTCGCCCCGGGTCCGAACAGGGTGGCGATCTGCCCGGTTTGACGATTCAGCCTGAAAACCGAACCATACCATCCCACCGAGTAAATCAGATTTGGATCCAGCGGGTCGGGTGCGATGTAACCGCTTTCGAAGGCGCCGGTTGAGAACCAGTTGCGATACGTGATTCTGCCAAAGTCGCTACGCGAGACGACGGCGACTGAGCCGCTGTCTTGCTGGGCAGCATACAGCCGGTACGGAAATTGGTTGTCGGTGATCACGTGATAAAACTGACCGGTGGGTTGCGTGAACCAATCACTCCAGTTGTGGCCACCGTCGAGACTGATGATCGCGCCCTGATCCGATCCCAGAAACATTCGCTGCGTATCCAGCGGATCGATCCAGAGGACGTGCTGATCTTCCCCACTGGGTGCGCCTTTGTATGACTCCCAGGTTTTGCCGCCGTCGAGCGATCGATACATCGACGTCTGCATCACATAAACAATGTCCGGGTTGAGCGGATCCGTGTAGACCTTGCCAAAGAAGGTGCTGCCGGTAATGCGCGGGTCGGTGGTGCTGCGAATCCAATTCGCGCCGCCATCGTCCGAGCGGAAGAAACCGGAGTTGATGATTGCGTAGACGCGTCTGCCTTTGGTCGTCGGGGCCACCGCCAAACCGATGGTTCCGCGGCCGGTGGCTGGTAGACCCGCGCCGCTCAATTGTTGCCAGGTCTCGCCTTCATCAGTTGACTTAAAAATCAACGATTCCGCACCCAGCGCGCGCCGGTTGGAGACATCAAATTGCAGGTTGTAGGTAGCCGCATAGATGGTGTGCGGATCGTCGGGTGCGACCTGGAGATCGACGACGCTGGTCTTTTCGTCTTTGAAGAAAACTTTCTTCCAGGTCTTTCCGCCGTCCGTAGTTTTGAAGATGCCACGCGCCGGCCCGGGGGCGAAATAATCGCGGACTGAAACCACCACCACGTTTGGATCTTTTGGATCGATGACGATGCCAGTGATGTAACGCGTATCGTCGAGACCGATGTGACTCCAGGTCTTGCCGGCGTCGGTTGATTTGTAGATGCCGTTGCCGGCCGTTTCCTCGCCGGTGCCCACGTAGATGATTTCCGGATTCGACGGCGCCAGGGCCAAAGCCCCAATCGAGGCGACATGCGCGTCGTCGAAAATTGGCGTCCACACACGACCGCCGTTTACTGTCTTCCAAACTCCGCCACCCGGCGTGCCGAAATAATAGATCGCCGGTTTGCCTGGAATTCCCGCGACCGCAGTCACGCGCCCGGCGCGATGCGGTCCTACCAGACGCCAACGCATCGCCGAAAATGAGTCTTGATTGTATTGAGCAAAAACGGTGGAAGTAACGACGAGAGAGAAAACCGCCAACGACAAACGCGCAAGATGCTTCATGGGACCTCCGAAAGTGCCAGCAGTTTATCACCACCAGTGTGTGGCCCACACCGGCGAGAGCATCCAGCATAAAAGGATAGCTTCAAAGACAAAAGTGATAGTCCAACTGAGGTCGAGATTTCCCGCAGGCAGAGACGAGTTGGTTGCGTGGCCCGTGTATCTACTTCAGAACTTGGTTGAGAGTGCGGAGCGTAAACGCTTACGACGAAGCGTTTCACCGCTGGTCAAAAACGAATCGTTGCTTTCGCTGCGGGATGACTGCCACTGCCGCTGGTCTGATCAAATTGAAATATTACCCGCGGCATCATGATTGCAAGTGGTGATGAAACGGTTCGTTGACAATTGAACAGAAACCGCTACCAGTCAAAGGCGGTTGGGTTGACGGCGCGATCAGAGATTTGAGTAGAAGATTAGCGCCGAGCCCGGAATTGCTGGTGGAAGTCGTTGGAAGTTCTGACGGCTATCCACAAAGTATCCCTTGCTCCACTGCAATTCTCTCACGTCTTAATTTGCAAAGGAGAAATGCTATGAACTTCCCGATAGTTAATCGTTTCCTCAAAGCTTCGTTACTGATCCTCGTGTTGACATGCTTCATCGGTTTAATTACAAGCTCGCCGACAACCACAGTCGCCAGCCATGTCACTGGCCCAGGCCCGCTACGCCTGGGCTTGACCGTAACCACCAACACGCTTCGACCCGGACAGACCGCGAAGATTTCCGCACAGTTTCTCGACGGAAACTATAAGCCGGTAACTAATGACGGCACGAGGTTGGTGGAATTCGAGCTTCTGCCTTTCGAGGCAGGCAGTCTCTCTCAGCGGCAGGTAAGAGTTGGGGCAGGAGCCCAGGCTGCCGAGACGATGTTCACTGCTCGCCAGTCGGGCAAGGTGGTGATCAACGCACGCGCCGAAGGATTAGATCCAGCTCGGGTCATCCTGATGGTGACCAGACCCGCCGCCTCGTACGTGTCTCAACTATTCGAGACCGTGGCGTATGCGCAGGACTTCGAAGGATTCGGGATCGACTGGGCGTCGGACCCGGCTCAAAAGCCCCAGGCCAACGGTATCTCGAAGGCAAAGTTTCAGGTGTATTTCATGAAAGAACCACCCGCGGGAACAAGGGTTAGGGTTCGCGTCGACGCGCCGGCCCAAATCATCTATGACGGCCAGAACTCTGGACCACAGGCGAATATCATCTTCGACGGGATTATGAGCGCTTCCAATCAATCGATGTGATTTCGGAAAGAGCAAAGGAGTTCATAGTTAGCGCCACGATCGTTCCGTCCGGCCCGACCAAACAGGTTTCAGTCGAGTTTACGAGGCCGCGTCCTTCGCGGATCCTTTTCGATGATAGCCTGGCGGAAATCATGTCGACCGAACCCGCGCGGCTGACTCTCCACCTCGCTGACGATACCGGAAGGCTCCTTGAGCCAAATGAGAAGACGTCCATCATGCTCAAGCCGGCGGGTGACGACGATCCCGTGGTGTTTGATCCTCCTTCGGTGGATTTCTTTCCGAACCAGTATCGAAGTACTGCGGAATGTATGTTCCGTTTGAAAGGGCTACCCGGCGGCAACGAAGTTAGCATCATGGCAGTGGCCGAAGCTTCGCCGAATTCGCCTCCACTGAGTTTCGGATTTAAAACGATCACGATTCGGAGCCCGGTCCAGGGAATTACCCTGACAGGCCCGTCCGAAGTGCCGCGCAACTCCAACGCGGAGTTCACGGTCAAGCTGACGGACAAGACTGGCAAGACGACCACTGCCGATTGGAATCGGAGAATTAGTCTCAGTGCGACTTACGGTAGTTTTATCCCGAATGAGATCACGATTCCCAGGGGCCAGGATAGACAAGTCGTGAAGTATGTGCCGGCGGACACCACCGGCAAGGTCTCACTCAGAGCTGAGAGTCGAGGACTGACGGACGGGTCACAGGAAATTGTCCTGATCACCGCGGTTTATTGGTTGTTCACAGCCGCGCTGGCAGGCGGACTTATCGGAGGGGCCGTTCGATATTTGTCAGCCCAGAAAATAGAAGGTCCTCAGACTGCGTCAGTTAATTGGCGAGGACTGCTGGGCACGATCATGGGGAGTATAGCCAGCGGTCTGTTTCTTTTTCTGGCGATGAAACTTGGTTTGTCACGCGCGCTCGGATCGCTGGCGCTGCCGCTCGATTACGGGACGTGGTTGGTAGCCTTTTTCTTTGGCGGGGTTGGCGGATTTGCCGGCCCGGCGGTCTTTGAGCGACTGGTAAGTATTGTTCTACCGGCGCCCAGGGCCGTACAGCCTGCGCCCAGCCACTGAGATTGTTAGGGGACTCATCGTAAGAGAGATAAACAAGATTTAAGCTCTGTATGAGCAGAATGTTTATAGCTCCATCAGTTACAAATTAGTCCCAGCTCTGGGAGCGGAACAAAGCGCGGCTCCCGTGGAGCGATTAATCAACCTATTGCTTCTTTTTTGAGAAATTTCAAGAGGGCCTTCTCGGCAGGATGCAGACCAGTGCCGCGATAGTTGACCACGTCACTGATGTTTCGAAAACGACGATCAATCACTACGCCCTTTTGAAACCGCGTCCAGATAAGCGGGCAGACGTACGACTTGCGGCACACCGCCGGCGTATTCCCGAGTGCTTCAGCAGTTTCTTTAATGGCCGCGGCCCACTGTCGTTTTCGCATGGTCTTGTGCTCGTTCTCCTCCTCAGCCGATTGAGCCAAAGCACAGGCGCAAATTAAAGTGCCGGCCCAGGTGCGAAAATCTTTCGCCGAAAAGTTGTGGCCCATCATTTCCTTTATGTGCTGGTTAATGTGCCGCCGTTTCACGTCGGTCAACTGATCATCTCCGTTCCGAAAAGCGAAGACTTCACGGGTGGACTGTTTCAATAACTCCCTAACCAGTTTGGCCACCCGTCGGTCGCGCACTTCGCGATGCTGCTTGACTCCGGATTTGCCGGGAAAGTCGAAGATGGTCGTATCGCCTTTTACCTGCACGTGTTTGGGCCTGAGGGTGGCAAGCCCATAACTGCCATTCTCGCTGGCATAAACCTCACTGCCCGGGCGGATAAAGCTTGATGAGAGGATCCTCATAATACCGGCCATGACGCGTTCTCGCGTCAGGCCTTCCTGTCGCAGATCCCTCGCCACGGTTCGTCGCAACGCCGGCAGACTTTCGGCGAACTCAATCACACGCTGAAACTTTTTCTTCTCGCTGCGCCGGACATGGGTTTCGTGATAGAGGTATTGCCAACGGCCTGCCGCGTCTTTACCAACTGCCTGTACAGCTCCGCCCGCACTCGCGTTGATGCACACATCCGTCCAGGCCGGCGGGATTCTCAAATCGCTAATGCGATCCAGGTCAGCACGGCTCGGCTTCTTCCCGCCGGCGCTTTGGTAGCGAAATCCTTTTTTAGGTGATCCGGAGCGGGTAATCCCCCGGGCGCAAAGCGTTTCTATTCTTGTCATAGGCGTTAGTGTTGCAGTGTAGGATTTTCGCTATGAATCCGCTCGAACTCCTTGTGCAAGTTTTCGAGCTCGAGATCGGACAGTTCCTCGAGGTTAACCAGACCCGTGCGAGCGCCTTTGACTCCTTTGATCAGCTCATCCAGTTTCAGGTGAATGGCTTTGGCATCGCGGTTCTGGGTATTTTGAATTAGAAAGACCATCAGGAAGGTGATGATGGTGGTACCGGTATTGATAACTAATTGCCACGTGTCAGAAAAATGAAACATCGGGCCTGAGACGGCCCAAACGACCACGACGGCAACCGCCACGATAAAGACCCATGGCGTGCCGGTAATGTTTGACACGACGTGTGCAAATTTACGAAAAAGTTCATTCATATAATTCACCTCAGACCGAACTGGACGGGGTTACCTTATATTGCTGGTCTGCTTCAGCGCTCGCTTAACATCTTCCTGCTCTTTGACCTGTTCGACTTTGGTGCGCAGTTCGTTCGCCATTCTTACAGAGTCCTCGCAACTATCTTGATTTGTTGTCGCGAAACTACTTTTGATGGTTGCAATTGGATAAAAGCACTCTGCATGCCATAGACTGCTTTTCTTTGAGCGCAGCATGACGAAACCAATCAAAGACAAGTTTGCGATTGCCGCTGCTTTGCAGGAGATCGGAACGCTGCTTGAGTTGAAGGGCGGCGAATATTTCAAGGCCCGTGCGTATAAGTCCGGCGCGCGATCCGTTGCTGAGCTGACCGAAGACCTGGGCAAGCTGATCAAACAGAATCGACTAACGTTCGTTAAGGGAATAGGGCAAGGGCTGGCGACGCAAATCGCGGAACTCTACACCACGGGCCAGTCTTCGTTTTTAAATCAGCTGCACGCGGAAATGCCGCCGGGAATTGTTGAACTGACCGCAGTCCCCGGTCTAAGTGTGAAGAAAGTCCAGCTGTTACATGGAGCGCTGGGCATTACCTCAGTTCAGGAACTCAAAGCAGCGGCTGCAGCAGGAAAGCTGCGGGACATCAAGGGCTTTACCGCCAGGACCGAAACAAAACTCCTGGAAGCGATTGCCGCCAGCCAGAATCGTGAACAGCGAATTCATATTCACCAGGCGTTGCGCGCCGGTGAAGCCATTCTTGAGTTTTTGAAAACGTCTCGTGAATTTGGTCAGGCAGAGTTTGGTGGCTCGCTCCGTCGCTGGAAAGAGACAGTTTCTCAAATCGTAGTCGTTGCCAGCGCGAAAAAACCGCAGGCCCTAATAGATCATTTCCTGCGTTACCACCTGGTGATGCGTACGGAGGAGAAAACTTCGGGTCGTGTGGTCGTGACTCTGAGCGAAGGATTCAAGGCGACACTGATAGCCGTCACTCTCAAAGAATTCGCAGTAGCCCTTTTCAACGCCACCGGTTCACAGGCACATCTGCAAAAGCTGACTGAACTTGCGGTCAACGGAAAAGCGTCCGGGCGCCGGCGGCGTGCCTCATCAGTAACCAAACCGATTGAATTGAAGAGTGAAGCTCAGATTTATCGAAACTTCGGCATGCAGTTCGTAACGCCTGAGTTGCGCGAGGATCACGGTGAGATCGAGGCTGCGCTCGCCGGCAAGATTCCCGACGACCTGGTAACTGCGGACGACATTCGCGGCATGGTCCACTGCCATACGACTTATTCAGACGGCAAACACAGTGTCGAGCAGATGGTGGCGGCGGCCGAAGCTTTGGGTATGAAATACATCACCATCACCGATCATTCGCCGACTGCGTTCTATGCCGGTGGCGTAAAGATCGACCGCTTGCAGCGGCAGTGGGAAGAGATCGACGAAGTTCAGGAAAAGACCAAAGTAAAGATTCTCAAAGGAACGGAATCGGATATTGTTGCCGATGGTTCGCTCGATTATCCGGATTGGATTCTCGAACAGTTCGATGTGATTGTCGCGAGCATTCATTCACGCTACAAGATGGATGCAGACAAAATGACGAAGCGGATTGTGACTGCCATGCGCCAACCCGTTTTCAAGATCTGGGGACACGCGCTCGGTCGCAAGATCCAGGCGCGGCCGCCGTTTGATTGCCGGGTAGAGGAGATTCTGGACGTGATCGCCGAGTCGCGCGCGGCCGTGGAGATTAACGGCGACCCTTATCGTCTGGACATGGAGCCGCGCTGGTTGCGGGAAGCGCGCAAGCGAAAGATAAAATTCGTAGTCTCAGTTGATGCTCATTCAACCGGCGCGCTCAACAATCTCAAGTTTGGCGTGGGCATCGCGCGACGAGCAGGGATCAGAAAAGGGGAAGTATTGAATACGTTGGGAGTGAAAGCGTTTCAGAAGGCAGTGCGACCGGTGTGACTTGTTCGTTATGATTATATGAGGTCAGTACCGGGAGCGTAGCGACCGGGTTAGAGCCAACAGAACCAAGATCGGTAGATGTCTATCCGGTCGCTACCGCTCCCGGTACTGAACTCCGCTTTAGCCGGAAAACCTGGGCGCTCTACCCAACCTTGCGTTTCTTTGCCACGGGCTTCGCTTTAACCAACGTGAGCGCAGCTTTTTTCTTGGCGGCGGGTTCGGCCTTGACCATCGGTTTGCGTGAAGAGGCTTGCAAGCTCTTTTTGAGCGCAGTCATGATGTCGAGGCGAGGAACGTCTTCAACCTTCTCAAATTCGGTGACCTTCTTACCTTTGATCTTGGAATCGATCAGTTTGCGCAGAGCTTCGTGGTAGTGATCGACTGTGTCCACGTCAGCAAATGAAGTGACCATCTGCTCAACCAGGCTGGTTGCCAGCGTGAGCTCCTTCTTGTCGAGCTTGGTCTCTTTCTCGACGTCCGGTACTTCGGCCATCTTCCGGATCTCAGCCGGGTAACGAAGTTTTTGCAGCACGATGCCGTTCTCCAGCGGAAACACCGCCACGAGATCTTCGCGATCGCGAAGCACGACTTTCGCGAGTCCGACCTTGCCGGTGTCTTGCAGAACCTGGCGCAGCAGCGCGTAAGGTTTGTCGGCAACCGCGCCGTCCGGGCCCAGGTAATAAGGTGCGTCAAAAAAGGTGGTCGGAATCTCGGAGGAATCGACAAAGCCGATAATGTCGATTGCTTTGGTAGTTTTGATCTTTACTTTGGCGATCTCTTCGGGCTCGATCAAGGCAAAACGGTCCGGCTCGTACTGGAACCCTTTGGTGATTTGATCGTTGCTGACAATCTGCCCGCATTTCTTGCAGCGCTTGTCGTAACCGATTGGACCAAAATCGTCGCGGTGCAGTTGATTGAACTGGATTCGCTCGGAAGCTTCGATCGCGTTGTAGACGCGAATCGGAATCGCAACCAGCAGAAAACGTATATGGCCTTTCCAAATCGATCGCATCGGGATCCTCCCTAGTGGCACAGACTTCAGTCTGTGCTATGAGCGTCACAGACTGAAGTCTGTGCCACAGACACAAAACGCGGGCTCGCACCCGCATTTTCCGAGCCTCAATGGGCTCTACCCTCGTAAGGGGTGAAATTATCGGACACTTGGGCCATCAAGTAAAGAGGTTTATTGAATTGGGGGAGTTCTTAGGGGCACCGTTCCACGCTCACCGGGTAATACGAGCCGATTCGATTGGGGTCCGCACATCTGAAACCGCCGCCCGCCCAAGCCATTCCGTCGTCGAAGACCACCATTTCAAGCCGTAGAGTTGCCTTCTTGAGGCTGCCTAATGGGTGCCGCTGAGCGAGGAAATTCTTCAGCGACTCAAGGGTACTACCACTTATCGGAAGTTCAGTGACCTGGCCAGGCTCGAGTCGGAGCGCTGGAAACCTCGCGTCGCCGGGTTGCCAGGGTCTATGGCCTTTTCTCAGCGGGAACAACATCACGGTTCCCGTAGCCTGAGTTTCGAAAAATGCGAGATCCGTCTCGATATAAACAATGGTCTTATTCGATTTGTTCTTTATTTCAAACGTTACATCCTTGAGCCAGTCATGTCCGTTATCAAACTCCTCGGAAAGTTTGACACGTCGTCCTCCGACTTTTATCCCGAGATTCTGGATGGGTTCTTTAGGATCGGCCACTTCGTCCACTGTCTTGTGTTTTGACTGAGGGAGGAAGCGAGAACCTGGTCGTTCCCTGGCGCTAAGTGAAAAGCTAATGACCAGAAGCGCAATCAACAACACCACACGATTCAGTGGCTGACGTAGTCTCATGGTTACGGCCTCCCTGGGGCTACCGAGTTAGTTCATTGGAATCCATGAGTCTGTCATCGCGGCTCCTATTCTTTACTTCGCGATGCTCAAGGGCGGTTTCAGATGTTAGCCTCTCGCTGACGAGGAAAGTTGTCAAGCAGAATTGACCACACCGCCGCCGCACCTTATGCTTGCCATTCGATTCGATTCGGAATACCTGATCCCAATGCGCGAATGTCCCCGTTGTGAACGATGCTATGAAGACGATGCCCTTCTTTGTCCCGAGGACCAGGCGAAAACCAAGAACACTCTACCGGGCACCACTCTTTTAAATGCGCGGTACCGGCTCGAGAAACGCTTGGGCCGGGGCGCCATGGGGCAGGTTTATGTGGCCCGCGACGAAAATTTGATCACGCGCCGGGTTGCCGTCAAAACTATTCGTCCCGACGTCCTCTCAGACGAAGACCTTCAGGAAGGCGAGGCGATTGCGCGCTTTGAGCGCGAAGCCAGGACCGCCGCTTCTATTCAACATCCGAACATTGTCGGGGTGACCGACTTTGGCAAAAGCGAAGAAGGCGTGTTCTTTCTGGTGATGGAATACGTCGAAGGGGAATCGCTTTATCACTTGCTGCGACGCGAAGGCACGATTTCGGTGCAGAGAGCCCACGGCATGCTGAAACAGATCAGCGCCGGGGTTGAAGCTGCCCACGATGAAGGAATCCTGCATCGGGATCTAAAACCTGCGAACGTCTTCATCGTTCAGCGAAAGAAAAAGGAGGCCAAGCTTGCCGGCGACGACATCGTGAAGGTCGGCGATTTTGGTCTGGCAAAAATTATCAATTCAAGCCTGGCGGGTGACGCCTCCGGCAGTGGCCCGGCTTCGCGCGGGATCCTGGGCACGCCAGAGTACATGGCGCCTGAACAGATGCAATCCGGAGCCGCGCTTGATGCGCGCGCTGACGTCTATGCGATTGGCGCAATTGCTTATCACATGCTCGGAGGCAAGCCGCCATTCACCGGCGACATCATGCAAATCTTCGCGCAGAAGTTGACGCAGGATGCTCCCGCTTTGAGCACGCTGCGATCGGACATTCCTTCGCCGGTCGAAGGATCAGTAATGCGCGCTTTGCAAAGAGACGCGAATGCTCGTCCCGCTTCAGTCGGCGACTGGTTCGTTGAATTTGATGAAGCGTTCAGTGGCACATCGGTTAAGGAAGAGAAGGGCGAAGCGCGCGTGGTGATCATGGCGCCCGCAGGAGCCGAGGTTTATGTCGATGATGAAAGGCAGGGAAGCGTAGGAAGATCCGGACGAGTGATCCTGAAGTCGATTCCGCCCGGCAAGCATGTGCTCCGCGTAGCGCACCCCGGCGACCGCGACGATGAACGCGTTATCGAGATTCGACCTGACTCGGCTGAACAAATCATTCAGGCACAATTCAAGTCCACGCCTTCGAGCGGGCTGTCGCCTTCACAGGGAGGCAGTCTGGGCAGCGCGTCGGGAATGGCTTTGCCGGCGCCGACGGTGGTTGCGTGTACCAATTGCGGGTCGCGTTTTGCGGCCGGCACAAAGTTCTGCGGCCGCTGTGGCAACACTAACTTCGATGTGGTGACGGTCGATTCGACCGGACGTCCACGGACTCCTCCTCCTCCCGGTTCTTATTCCAGCCTGAATCAACCAAGTCCGAGTCTGAATCAGCCGAGTCCCAGCTTGAACCAGCCAAGTCCCAGTCTGAATCAGCCGAGCCCGAGTCTGAATCAACCCAGTCTTGGCGGCGCACCAAACAAAATTCGATGTACCCGTTGCGGCGTTGATCAACCAGCCGGCACAAAATTCTGCGGTCGATGCGGGGCGTCGTTAGGTGGTTCGGCGATCGCCTGGAACGCTCCCCGTCCGGTCCAGGTAATATGCTCGGGCTGCAACTCGACCTATCCATCGGGAACCAGGTTCTGCGGTCGTTGTGGCCGTACCTTGTGATCGAATCCGCTCTTGAGCGCGCTTCGCTTCTCGTATAGACTGACGCGAAATCCTGAATCGCAAGTTGTGGATGCGAACGCGTTCTACTCTCTGTTGCTTGCAGACTCAGCATTAATTACGAATCGAGGCCAAAATGAAGCGCTGTCCCCAATGCAATCGTACTTACACTGATGACGCTTTAAGCTTTTGTCTGGACGACGGATCGCCGCTGGTGAGCACGGCCGCGCCGTCATCCTTCGATCCGGGCGCGACGGTGCAATATCCCTCGTCGCGTGATACTTCACCTCAGCCGACGATTGCATACCCTTCACAGATGCCCACCCCGCCGCCGCCGTCGCAGCCAGTTCCGCCGCCGGCAGCTCCCGCGTGGAGTCCAATGCCACCATCAGCGCCGCAAAAGCGCAGCGCCTGGCCGTGGATTTTGGGTATTGGAGCGGTGTTGGTTTTCATGGGTATTGGCGTGGCGATTTTGATTTTCGCCATCGCCAGCGTCACCAACAGCAACAACAACAACAACGGCAACTCGAATTCAAATCGTCAAGCGAACCGAAATTCCAACAGCAATTCCAACAGTAATAATACGAACTCTGCCACGAACGAGAATTCGAACTCGCGTTCGACGCTGACTTCCTTCACCGACGATTTTTCAGAAAAGACATGGGGCACTGGCCCCTCACAGTACGGCAACATCTTTTATCAGGACGAGGAGTATCACATGCGCGCCACCAAGGGCGGATACATTGTGATGTACTCGCCGGACAAGAAAGACTACTACGACGAGAATGCCACTGTGCGGGTCGGTTTGCGGAGTATTGACGGCAATTCACCCACGTCGGGTTACGGGTTGACGGTCCATGGTGAAAAGAAAACCGGCAACCTCGAAGATTATGGTTTTCTGATTTACAACGGCGACGAGCCCAAGTACAAGATTGTGCTGCACAAAGCTGGCAGCGAATCAAAAGTCGTTGACTGGACCCCGTCCAGCACTATCCGAACCGGCACAAATCCAAACCAACTTGAAGTCAGAATTCGTGGCACGAAGATGGATCTCTACATCAACGGTCAATTCGTGACGTCGATTGTGGATGAAGCGAATTTCAAAACTGGACGCGTTGGGTTTTATACCAGCGACGTCGGGGAAGTCGCCTTTGACGATCTTGAGATCAGTAAGTAGCCCTTCGTTATGCGCGTTATTCTCCGAGTCCTGGAAGGACCTTACACCGGCCGCGAGTTCACTTTCGATCAGCACGACACCTTCCTGATCGGTCGCAGCGATACCGCGCATCTCTACCTGCCTGAGGATAAGTTTTTCTCTCGTCATCATTGCCTGCTGGAAATTGCTCCGCCACGTTGCTTCCTGCGCGATTTGGGTTCAACCAATGGAACTTTTGTGAACGGACAGCGCGTGCCGGAGGCCCACCTGCGCAGCGGCGATCGGGTTCAGGGTGGGCAAACCGTGCTCCAGGTCGAAGTTGAGGCGGACAAAACCGCGCCGCTGGATCTTTCGGAAGCTCCAACCGTCACTCGCCCGATCATTGTAACGATTGAATGTGCCAACTGCGGAAGGCGCGATGAAACCGAAGGCCTGCCTGATGAAAAGCTGACTTTCATTTGCGAGGATTGCCGCGAAGAACTTAAGCGTCGTCCCCAACCAGTTCCCGGCTATGAAATGATCAAGTTGCTCGGGCGCGGCGGAATGGGTTGTGTGATGCTGGCGCGCGACGAGAAAACCGGGCATGCGGTCGCTATTAAGACTCTTTTGCCCGAAGTCGCGGTCGCCGATCAGTCACTGCGCCGTTTTATGCGCGAGATCGACGTGGCCGCTGCACTTGATCACCCGAACATCGTTCGCTTCATTGAAAGCGGCACGCACAACGGCGCTGTCTTTCTGATTACTGAATACGTCGAAGGTTCTGACGCGGCGCGTCTGGCGGACGCCCAGGGTGGCCGGCTGCCGCTGCGCGAAGGCATCGAAATAATCTCGCAATCGCTGGACGCGCTGGCTTACGCACATACAAAAGGCTACATCCACCGCGACATTAAGGAATCGAACATTCTGGTTACCGGCGAGTCTCCGAATTTCATTGCCAAGGTAACTGATTTTGGACTGGCGAAGAGCTTTACCCAGACCGGCATGAGCGGCATCACAATGGCCGGCGACATGGCCGGCACCTTCGCCTACATGCCGCCTGAACAGATTCGTGACTTCCGCAACGTGCGGCCCACCTCAGACATATACGCAATGGGTATGACTGCATACAGCTTGTTGGGTGGTGACATCGCCCTCGACATGGGGCCGAGCGGCGATGTCGCAGGCACCGTCAAGGCTATCTTCGAAGGTCAAATCATTCCGCTGCGCCAGCGCGCACCTCATGTTCCCGAACGCGTCGCCGAAGTCATCGAGCGGGCACTCGCCAAAGATCCAGCCCACCGCTGGCAATCCGCCGCCGCGATGCGGACGGCCCTGCTGCACGCGGTGTAAAGGCTGAGCTCCGGAATCGCACAGAGTTTGTGGGTTTCTTTGACTTTACATTTTGGCGGCGCAACCTTGCCGCGGCCACAAGCATCCGTTAAGATTGCAAAACGACGTCCGGCTCGCCGGCGGATCGAACAATGGGTCCCCCTGGGGTTAACGACGGTTCTCATATAGTGAGGTCTAACGTGAAGAACAAATTCTCGCTGGCGCTGGTGGCGCTGATTATCTTTTCTTTTGCTCTCCCGATTTTTGTTTTCGCTCAACAATCCGGACAGCCAGGCAGCTCAGCCAGTAGAAGCCGCAGAACAGATCCGACGGTTACCACGCAGCGGCGGGACTTGCGCGGCAATCAGACCGGTCCGGTCGCCGACGACTTTAAGGAAGCGCTCAGCATCATTGAAGAGAAGTACGTTGATGGTAATAAGCTCGATTACAACAACGCCTATAAATCGTCAATCATGGGCATGTTGCGGACCCTCGATCCGCACTCGAGCTATTTCGACCGCGAAGAGTTTGACGAACTAAAGACGGATCAGCGGAGCGAGTACTATGGTATCGGCGCGTCGATCCAGAATTTTTCAATCGGCGAGCAGGTCGAAACCTACATCACCGCGACCTTTCAAAACTCGCCGGCTAACCGGTCAACTCTGCGTTATGGAGATCGAATCGACGCGGTGGACGGCATCCCGATGCGCGGCAAGTCGTCCGCCGAAGTCCGCGACAAAATTCGTGGCCCGCGCGGCAGCCAGGTGAAAGTAACAGTCACCCGGGCCAGTTCGGCCAAGGTCGAAACCGTCGAGATTACTCGCGACGCAGTGCCGCAGCCGTCAGTGCCCGATTACTACATGATTCGACCCGGCGTCGGCTACATCGACATGACGCGCGGATTCAATTTTGATACGGCTGATGGATTGAGAGACGCTCTGGATAGCCTGCATCAGCGCAACATGGGCGCGCTGGTGTTGGATCTCCGAAACAATCCCGGCGGTCTGCTGAACGAAGCCATTCGCGTGGCCAGCGCATTTCTACCGGCGGGCCAGGTCGTTCTTACTCAAAAAGGCCGGAACGGCCTCAACGACAGAACCTATCGCTCAAACAATCCGGATCCGGATCGCACGCCGCTCGTGATCCTGGTCAACGAATTCACGGCCTCCGCTTCTGAAATTGTCGCGGGTGCCATGCAGGATCACGATCGCGCGATGATCGTGGGCCAGACCAGCTTTGGCAAGGGCCTGGTGCAGAGCATTATTCCATTGCCCGAAAGTACCGGGCTGACGCTGACCTCGGCGAAATACTTTACGCCTTCCGGCCGCCTGATTCAGCGTGATTACTCCAACGGAGGCTGGTACAACTACATCTATCGCGGCGGCACCTTGCGCGAAGACGGCACCAAGCAGCCGGCCGGGCCGGCCAGCCATACGGATACGGGTAGACCGGTTTACGGCGGCGGTGGCATTACGCCCGACGATCCAATCAAGCTGCCGCTTCCAACCGTCACTCAAGTGCGCCTGCGCGATCCGGTGTTTTTCTTTGCTCGTGAGATGGCTAACGGTCGCATCGCAGCCTTGAGCAGCTACAAGATAGATCGACCTATTATCTACGAGCATGACTTGACGGCGAGCGATTTCCCGATGAACGACACTGTTTACAATGCCTTCAAGGATTATGTGACCAAAGATCCAAATTGGAAGATCTATGCACCGCAACTGGATAAGAACCGGCAGTTTATTGAGCAGCAGTTGAGATTCCAATTGGCGACTGCCGCGTTTGGTACTGTGGCTTCGCTTCAGGTCTTGACGAAGGACGATCCGCAGATCGCCAAAGCGATTGAAGTTGTTCCGGCTGCCCGCGACTTGTTTGCCAAGGCGGTGCTGCGAGCACGAATCGCACAGCCATAGGAGTCAGCGCCATCTGCATGACGTTTAAGAGGCGGGCTACGGCCCGCCTCTTTTTGTCGGCATCAGATTCGTCTGCGCGGTGCACGCGCGCGCGATTTGGCTATGGCCGCGAGGTGAGCCGGCTATGAGGTACCACGGTTTGCTGCCTGGGAATGATGAGTCGGCTTATTTGTGCAATCGCCGAACAGCGTGGGACTTCATTCGCTTCAGTCTTCGATCTGATTTGCGAGGAATCCGCTCGCCATGCATTGCCCCCGTTATGATGGAACAAGTATTAGCCCTGCAATGAGGTACCCCGTTCTCGTCCCAAATCAATAAGCCCAGCTGGTCCAAAGAGTTAGTGCAGTTGCATTGTTGGGCTGAACTGATCCCTACGCTGAGACCTAAGGTAATCGCGATCGCGAGAATCGAAATCGGCAGTCTTAGTCTACGCATTTTATCGAATTCCCTCCTGCTGGTTTTGCTGAAGCTTAGAGTTTAGTCAAGGAACACCGCCCCCTTCTATCCTAATTAATCACAGGTGTCAATGGTTTTGGTCGCTGCGGGTAGGGATGCATTTTGAATTGGCACGCGCAAGATGTGCGTGCCGTGGCGCGTTGCGCGAATAAAACAACATCTTGCAGCTAAAACTCCATAATGATAAACTTTCATCCCATGGTGAAGAAAACCGGAGTCAATACCGAAGAGCTAGGTAGCGCGGTGCGCCGGCGTCGCGAGCAACAGAACCTGAGTTTGCGTGACGTTGCGGATCAAACCGGCGTTTCGGCGTCGACGCTGTCGCGGATCGAGAACGGCACCGGCAAACCGGACGCGGACAACATTGCGCGCCTCGCGTCATGGCTGGACATGCCGATCGAACGCGTCATGCACCATGGACTGCGCAATCCCTCTGATCCGAAGCCGGTCGTTTATTATCCGCACGAGTCCACGCCCGAGATTGTTGAAGCGCATCTGCGCGCGGACCGGCAACTGTCGCCGGAAACCGCCAAGGCACTCTCAGAGTTGTTTCGGGTGGCCTATAAGCAGTTCAGCCAGGCGCCGAATAAGAAACGCAGTTGAGTAAGTAGCGCAGCTTCTCTAACCTGCGAATTGCCGGGCCTGCGCATTGATGGGCGGACTCAGGTTAGACAATCCTGCGATACCTAAATGGCGCTCCGAGTGTCAATGTTATAATTACTTGTGCGATATCCGGCTCTTCCCCCCACCGAAAAGCGAAAACAATTCGAGTTGCGGGCTCTGGGGTTACGTGATTTTGCGGGGGTGACAGCTGATCAACCGCTCGACCCCTTTGCCCTGGCAGGCTTTGCCCGGCTGCTGGTCGTAGATTTCGACAGCATTGAGGGTTTGTCGGCAGAGTCACGCGCTCACTTGCTGGGAGATGCTGCCGATGAATGGTCCGGCGGAGCCTGTTCCCGCCCTCTACCTGATGGCTGGAAACTTGTGATTCTGAATCCGGCACACGGCAAGCAAAGAAATCGCGCGACGCTTATGGAAGAGGTGGCGCATGTTTTCCTTGGTCACGCGCCAAACCGCCTCGCAGTCGCATCGTCTGAAACCACCGGCGACCGGAAACGAATCCTTACTCGCGATTACAATCAGGGCGATGAAGAAGCTGCATATGCCGTGGGCGCTGCGGCTTTAGTTCCCTATGCAGGGCTGTGCCGGTTGGTTGCGTCGGGCCGCTCGGCCCACGAGATTTCCCGTCATTTCCTTGTCAGCCGGCAACTGGTCGAATATCGCATCAAGGTCACGCATCTTTGGGCTGAATACAAAGATGCTTCTAAGGCACGCGCTGAGCACGTATAATCAAAGGTTGCCGTGGAACGGCACTTAAACCGTATGCCGGAAACAATGAAGAGCGTCGCGGACTTGTCCACTGTGGACAAACTGCGCATGCTTTTGGACATCACCAAGACGATCAGTCGTTCGCTCGATTTGGACGAGGTGCTGAATCTGGTGATGGACACGCTCGATTCGCTCATCCCGTACGACGCCGCCGGCATTTACCTGGTCAAATGTTCGCAGCCGCTGGCGGAGTGGGAAGGCGCGCCCGATGAAAGCTGCGTTTTTCATACCCAGGCGGTGCGTGGCTATGAGATTGACGATTTGCAGGAGTTGCATTTGAAGATGGGTGAGGGCCTGATTGGGCATGTAGCCGTCACCGGCAAACCTTACCTTTCGCTGGAAGTGCGCCACGATCCGCGCTATATCAATGCGCGACCCCGGACTAATTCAGAGATGGTGGCACCGATCATTTCGAACAACGAAGTCATTGGTGTCTTCGACCTCGAAAGCGACCACCTCAACGCCTATTCAAATGATGATCTGGAAGTATTAATGCTCCTGTCTTCTCAGGTCGCCATCATCATTGAGAAAGTAATGCTGCACGAACAGCTAATTGAGAAGCAGCGTCTGGAGACTCAGCTCGAAGTCGCGCGCCAGGTGCAGCTCGCATTGTTGCCGGCGCGCGATCCGCAAATCGACGGCTTTGAGATTAGCGCCTATAACTTTCCGACTGAAGAAGTGTCCGGTGACTACTATGACTGGGTTCGAATTTACGACGATCAGATCGGAATGGTGATCGCCGATGTCTCGGGCAAAGGCATGCCGGCGGCGCTGCTGATGGCCTTCCTGCGCGCCAGTCTGCGGGCGGCGACGCACATTGGGTATGCGCCGGCCATCTCGATGTCAAAGGTCAACTACCTGCTTTGGGAATCAATCGAAAGAAACCAGTTCGTAACTGCGTTCTATGGCATTTTTGACGCCACCAATCGGACGCTGGCTTACTCAAATGCGGGTCACAATCCGGCGTTAGTGATGGAAGTTGACGGCACCGCGCGCTTTGAAGAGCGCGGCGGAGTCCCCCTGGGCATGTTTCGCGATACGCGCTACTACGAATACTATCTCACGATCGAATCAGGTCAGTTGCTGGTTCTTTACACAGACGGACTGACTGAGGCCATGAATTCAGCTGACGAGGAATTTGGGCGCGATCGTCTGGTGGAATCCGTGCGAAAATGCCGCGACCTTAGCGCCAGGGAAATGGTCGACTATATACATCGTGATGTAATCACCTGGACTGATGGGCAAGGCGCCGACGATGACGTGACGATATTTATTATTAAGGCTCTTTAACGCGCTGTTTGAATCCTGGGCTGCCGGGGTTGCGAGCGGCGGCCTGAGGTGACTTTACGCGCGATGGCCAGTTCCTTAACCTTCAAAAGAAAGTGACTGATCCGGTCGGTATTTCTGGCGGTTCTGAAACCAAACAACTGATGAGCACAACCTTAGACACCAATGCTACCGAAACGACGGTTTCCACGTCGGCGTCACTAAATCTTGCCAGAGTTCTCCAACAGATGTTGGCGGTATCTGACAAGGTGAGCGACCTGATTTTCTCGCCCGGCCGGCCGCCGCAAATCGAATTGATCTCAAAGCTACAACCGGTTGCGATTCCCGGATTGGACAAGTTGACGCCGGCGCAAACTTTGGGCATTGCCAAAATCATAATCGGCGACAATACCGCAGCGAATGAACTGCTGGACAAATTTGGTTCGGCTGATCTTTCCTTCAGCGTGCCCGGCATGTGTCGTTTTCGCGTCAACATCTTCAAGCAACGCGGCACGCATGCGATCGTGATGCGCGTGATTCCGCCGCGGCCACCGCGATTCGAAGATTTCAACCTGCCCAAACAACTGCTTGATATTGTCGAGTTAAAGAACGGCATCGTGCTGGTTACCGGTCCGACGGGCAGTGGCAAGAGCTCGACGCTTGCGGCCGTGATCGATTTAATCAACGAAACCAAGTTTTATCACATCGTCACGATTGAAGACCCGATTGAGTTTCTGCACGGCCACAAGAGCTCCACGATTCATCAGCGCGAACTGCATTCCGACACCCCCAACTTTGCCCTCGCGCTACGCGCCGCTTTGCGCCAGGCTCCGAAGGTCATTCTGGTCGGCGAGATGCGTGATCGCGAAACTATGGAAGTCGCCCTGGAGGCGGCCGAGACCGGCCACCTCGTGCTTTCAACGCTGCATACCATCGATGCAGCAAAAACCGTCGAACGAATCATTGGCGTATTCCCTAAAAACGAGGAGCAAATCATCCGGACCCGCCTCGCACAGTCGTTTCGGTTCATCATTTCTCAACGCCTTTTGCCCCGGGCCGACGGCCAGGGCCGGATCGCCGCGATCGAGATCTTGAAAGCAACTTCGCGAACCCGCGAGTACATCGAACGCGGGGAGTCGGAAGGCAAGTCGCTGTTGGATGCGATGGAACAGGGCGAGACCGAAGGCATGCAAACCTTTGATAGCCAGATTGAAAAGCTGATTCGCAGCGGCGTGGTGAGCAAGGATGACGGTCTGGCGTATGCATCTAATTACGGCAACATGCTTTTGCGGTTAGGCGAATTTGGTCACACCGAGCATCCGAAAGCCAAACCCGCACCCGAACCAAAAGCGGACTCAATACTGGATATGATCGAAAGATGAGTGCTCGGAGACTTGGACCGCTGATTTGTTTGAGAGCAAGTCTCAGGCTAAAGTCGGAGCGACAACCAAATGGATCATCGGGCCCCAGGTAATCTCTCCCCGACCTTGTCTCTCAATAAATTTTTCTGCGCCATCATCGCTGCGGCTCTCGCGCTCGGTTCGATCATCACGACGTCACGATCCGTCGACGCCGGGCAATCAACGGGAGAGTTGCGGCTTGAGTTGCCCGCCAACGGTGGTATCCGGATCGAGAACCTGCGCGGATCGGTCATTGTTCGAGTCTGGAAAGAAAGGTACGTGTCAGTTGCCGCTGTGGGGGATAGCGGGGAAGCCCGGAGCATGCCGGCGGTGGTGGATCGCGGCGAAACCTTCCTCTCGATTCGCCTGGCGCGTGCTCCGAAAGGTTCGGCCAGAATAAATCTCGAGCTGAATATTCCCGAGCGAGCGCACCTGGCAATCGTTACCGGCGATGGACCGGTAGACGTACGCGGGTTGCCCGCTGCGCTACTGGCCCAAAGTGGATCCGGAGAAATTCACATCGAGCTTCCCAAAAATGCCGAAGCCACGGTGGTCGCTGATTCCAGGACCGGAAGCGTGACCTCCTCGATCTCGTCTCTCGAAGTTAATCGTTCCAGCCCCCAGGTGCGGGGTCGGATCGGTCGCGGCGGCAGCTCTGTTCGAGCCTACTCGCAGGCGGGCAACATCTCGCTGACCTCGGCGTCGTCTTCATCGGCCCGCGTCGTTTCCACTGTACCTGAGCGCACGGTTCCGCTTAACCAAACAGCAAACCAGCCTACTCCGAAACAGCGTCCTCAACTTCCGACGCCGTCCCCGACTGTTGGAGCCGGAACGCCTGCGCCTGTTTCTACCGGCCCTGAGGAAATCTCCGAGGGCGACGTCATTCGGGTGGACACAGAGCTGGTGAGCGTCAATGTGAGTGTTGTTGACCGGGGCACAAATCGAGGCGTGAATGATCTGACCAAGGATGACTTTCGCCTGTACGAAGACAACGCGCAGCAACAGATTGCCAATTTTGAATCATCTTCCGCTCCTTTCAATCTGATGCTGTTGATTGATCTTTCAGGCTCGACCGCGAAAGTTGTCGAGTTGATCAAGGCCGCCGCGATTCATTTTGTCGAGGCCGCCCGCCCCTTTGATCGAATCGCTGTGGTTACATTTGCGGGTGGTCAAGTTGTTGCTTCGCCGTTGACCAGCGATCACGAAGCGCTCCGGCGACGAATTAGCGCCATCCAACGCCCTGAAGGCAGCACCAGACTCTACGATTCTGTGGTGTTTGCTGTCGATGAGGTGTTTCGCGAAGCGAAGGACTCAAGACGAAACGCGATTGTGGTGATCAGCGACGGGCTCGATAGCGTAATGCCTAACGTGACGGGCGAGGGCTCGACCACGACCTATCAGGAAATGCTGCGGCGGGTGAAGGAATTCGACGGCGTGCTTTATTCAATCTGGACCGATACGCAGGATTACGAGCCCCTGAGCAAGTTCGACATTCAGCAGGAAACGTTCGATCTGGCGCATGATCAAATGAAGGAATTGGCTGATGCCGGCGGCGGCGCTTTCTATGAATGCGAACAGCTTTCCGATCTCGCCGGCGCCTACGATCGCGTTGTCGCCGACCTGGGAACGCTCTACACTCTGTCCTATCGACCCACGAACAAAGTTCGCGACGGATCCTGGCGCAGCATCCGCGTCAACGTGAATCGAGCGAACATCGTTGCCCGCGGTAAGCGTGGCTACTTCGCGAAGTGAACAGCTAAGAAGCAAACTTTGTTTCTGTTCTCCATAGTGAATCGAAGAAGTTGGCATTGGCCCGGCAGACTGGCCGTCTGTTTATTCATGGTTTCTGCTTATTGCTCACCTCTCGTTTCGCCAGCCCAGTCGCCGGAGCCGGCCGAGATCCTCCGCATCGATTCCGATCTCGTAAATCTCAATGTAAGCGTTTTCAATCGCACTGCATCCAACTCGGCAACTGCGCTGCTGCAAAGGGATTTTTCTATCCTCGATAACGGAGTGCCTCAGGAGATTACCTTTTTTGCTGCGAGCAACACTCCTTTTGATCTGGTCCTGTTGTTGGATCTATCGGGTTCAATTGGCGACAAGCTTGACCTGATTCGGAAAACCTCAAAGCGATTTGTCGATGCAGCGCGGCCCGACGATCGCATCGCTATCCTTACTTTCGCGGCTGAGATCCGGATGGTGTCAAAGTTCACTGCCGATCATGACGTGCTAAAGCGAAGTATCGACGAAATCGAGCGACCAATTGGGGGCACGAATTTCTGGGACGCGCTGCGGTTTGTGCTTGAACATGTGACCAACCAGTCTCGCGCCGAGCATCGCCGCAGTGCCGTCATCGTGATGACTGATGGAGTGGACAATGCCCTGCCGGAGGTCTACGGCGAGGGCTCTCGGGCCACCACCTTCGAACAGTTAGTCGAAGCTACGCGGCGCTCTGACACGATCGTCCTGCCGATTTACCTCGAGACTGAAAGAGACAAGGGCGCCCGCGGCACGCCGCCATCAGCATTTGCCATAGCGCGAGAGCAATTGGCAGCTCTGGCCGAAGAGGGAGGTAATCCGCTTTATCGGGCGCGAAAGGTAAAAGACCTGGACGGTGTTTACGACCAGGTGATTCGAGATCTCGGCACCGTCTATAGCATCGGTTATCGTCCCTCGAACCGGGGACGCGAAGGCTTATGGCACACCGTGAATGTGCGCGTTGTTGGGCACACTGATCTGGCTCTTCGTGCCAAACGCGGATACTACGAAGGCAAGCAGTAAGGTTAAGGTTCGACTGATAAAGGGCTCTCTGTCCCAAAAGACTTCATCGAGAAGTCTGGAGCCTGGTTTCGACGAAGCATGAGCGTTTAGCAGCATGGGGCCAACTTTTTTGCGTAAAACAGCCGTTACTGGTAGGTTTCGACAATGAAAAGTGAAAGTGCGAAATGGTTGGGTCTGTTCCTGCTTCTTTTCCTGAGTTCCTGTACGGCCGGCGATTCTTCAGGCGGTGCGGGCGTCTACCCGAAAGCTGTCAGTGCGGTCGATGAAACGTCCGCGATTCAAACGCTGCGGACGATTGCCACAGCCCAAGCCCAGGCAAAAGCCACGAAGGGGTCGTACGGAGACTTTAACACTCTGGTTCAGGCCGGCTTTCTGGATCAGCGTTTCGCAAGCGAGACGCCGATTCTGAGAGGCTATCGATTCAGGATCACCGCCGGCGAAACCGATTTTTCGGTGACCGCTGACCCGCAGGCCTCGGCAGGTCAGGACGCGACCGGTCGCCATTTCTATCTGGATTCGACGGATAACACGATTCACGCCAATCGGAGCCAGACGGCTTCAAAAAGCGATCCGGCTTTGTAGCGTAATGGGGGCCTGTCTTGACGAAAATCGCTGGACATGGCCTTGGACAGGCGTATAATCGTCGCATCTTCCCGAAACTGACCGTGTTGCTCTGGAGGTTTCAATGAAATCCAAAAGTACCTTGCTCCTTTCCGTAATTCTTGTCGCAGGAGTTCTGGTCTCAGTTGGAAACGCGCAGAATCGCGAGCGCTTTAGCATTTCCGCCAAGGCGGGCGGGGTGAATGCCGTCTCGGGCCAGGTTATGGTCAAGCGTGTCGGGCAAGCCCCCCAATTGCTGACGAGTCAGGACGACCTGGCTTCGGGCGATGTCGTGAACACCGGTGCGGGAAGCCAGGCCGAAATACTTTTGAACCCGGGCACCTATCTCCGGCTGGCGGAAGATACTGAGTTCGAACTGGTCGACAATGCTCTGGACAGTCTGCTGGTCAAGTTGAACAAAGGCAGCGCGATTATTGAAGCAACCGGACCGGGTGAACTTGAGATGCGAATTCCGATCATCACCCAACAACAGAAAATGACGATCGTTCGTGCCGGGATTTACCGCATCAATGTGCGCCCGGGGATCACCGAACTCTTTGTGTGGAAAGGTCGCATGGCGCTCAGCGGTGATCGACCCGACATCATCAAAAGCGGCAAGAAAATAACTTTCAGCAGCGCGGGACAGTCGATTGCAAAGCTGGAGAAAACGGAACAGGATCAGTTCGACGATTGGAGCAAGCTCCGCGGACAGACCCTGGCTCGCGCAAATGTAAAACTTTCGACTCGTACGCTAAATGGATACCTTTCTTCCAGTGCCTGGGCTCGGCCTGATGCTAGCTTTGGTCGCTACGGCCTTTGGACCTGGAGCGCTTTTTCCAGTTGCTACACTTTCCTTCCGTTCTATGGCGGCTGGGGCAGCCCGTACGGCAACAACTATGGGTTATTTGCCCCCCACGGGTTCGGTTATGGCTATCCTGGCTACTACCGCGGCATCAGCCCGCGTAACTCCAACGAAAACGTAGTTATCTACAACTCAGGCTCGAGCAATGGCTCATCCTCCCGTGGACCGACCTGGTCGACTGCGGGTGGCACGGTTACCTCCCTTCCAGGCAATGGCTCTTCCTCCTCCGGTGGTGGGCCGACCTGGTCGACTCCGGGTGGCACCGTTACCTCCGCGCCGGTTTCGAGTCCCGGATCGCAAGCAGGCCCACGTGATCCCGATGGGGGGGGCCGTTCGATCAACAGAATAAAAGATCCGATTAACTAGGAACCCGGTTCACCGTTCACGTCTGAACAAATCGCGAATCTCTTCGTTGACGATTTCAGTGATTTCGTGACGCGGCAGTCCCGCCAAAACCAGGTGGGCAAGACTTACGCGCAAAGACTTGCGCAGGTCGCTGTCGCTTTGTTGTCCCAGACGCTTGGACGACACGACCGCGCCCGATCCGTGTCGCACCCGCAGCAAACCTTCCTTCTGTAACTCGCGATAAGCCGCCGCAATCGTGTTCAGGTTAACGCCAAGGTCGTCTGCGACCTGGCGAACCGGTGGCAGGGCCATCCCCTCGCTCAGAGCCCCACGCGCAATCAAGCCCTTAATCTCGTCAGCCACCTGCCGGTAGACCGGCCGTCGATCAGTTTCGTCAATAGTAATGTACATGAATAGTCGATTGTCGCTAGACACTATACAACGAGCCGATTTGTTCGTAAATAGTGAAGTTACTTTGCAACCGGTCGTAGCAAATTAGCTGTGTTCAGGGCAAGATCGACGACTTCGGCGACGCCGGCGCCGGAAGCAACAGTGTCGCTGACGAGAAAGACATTTTTAAAGGGCGTAATTCGCAACGCTGGCAAGCTCGGATGGGGTTGACCGATCATGCCGAACTTCCGGCGGGTGTCTTCATAGAAGGTTTGGGGGGTGGCCGTCTCAATTACTTCGACCCGGTCTCCCAATTCCTGCATCGCCGCATGGAGACGTGACCAGACGGCTTGCAACACGGATTGATCCTGCTCTTCGTGCGCGGAATGGTCCTCGTGAAATGAAAACCAGTCTTCGACGTTGGTGAAGGTTGAGAGAGTTGCGGGGACCAGCCCCTCGGTTGTCGAATCGAAATCCGCGCGCACAGAGAGGGTGAATTGATTGAATTCAGGATTGTAGGATTGATCCTCTTGCCAGTCAGTCAGCGCCAGGATGCGTCCTGAGGAAAGGCTTGCCGCCGTGGATCGATCCATGGCCAGGAAGATCTGGTAAGTGCCCCAGGCGCGCATCTGTTTGAGTTGCGCAGAAACGGCGGATGGGGTTCGGCCCATTCCGATCAATTTGCCGTAAGTGTCCCAAACCGTGAGATTGCTAATGACTGCTTTCGTGGCGATCACTCGTTCGCCATTCAGCAAGTCAACACCCGCAGGCGTGCCGTCCGGTCCATAAGCAAGACGCAGGACCGGTGCATTCAAACGCAGCGTGCCGCCACAGGCTTTCAGAGAGCTGGCCAGAGCATCAGCGAGAGATTGCGCTCCGCCATCGATACTCCAAAAGCTTCTATCTGCAAGTGCGGCGGCAGCGGCTTCGTAACTGCATTCTTCCGGGGATCTCTGCGCGAAGGTTTGCAGCTGCAGGTCAATGAACCGGCCGAACCTCGATGAACACTTATCGAGACCGGCGGACACCAACTTGTGCGCAAGACCTGTTTTTGTCGCAGTCGCGATTTGTTTGAGGTCGCGATAGAACTCGATCGCTGTTGCTGAGCACTCAGGAAAGGCCGCGGCCAAATTCTGTTCGAACTGTTTGAGGTCTTCAACGACAAAGACCTCAACGCCGTCCGGCAGACGAACTGAGTAGGCGGGCGATAATGAGCGGACTGCCGGAGCCTTGACGGGCAACTCTGAAAACACCCGATCATAAATTCCGCCGCTCTCCCAACCGGAATACAGGCCGAAGGTCGGCTCGAAGTGAAGCCCCTGGTGCTCGACATTCGCGACGCAACCGCCGACCTGCGACTGTCTTTCAAATAAGCAAACGTTGACGCCGCGAGCAGCAAGCAACGCGGCTGCGGTCAATCCTCCAATGCCGCCGCCGACTACGACTACTTCGTAATTCATTGATTAGCTGAGAAAGCGAAGAATCCTGACCGCACCGTTGACCGGGTGCTGTCGCCACAACTCCAGCCCGGCACGAATGTAGGGCTCAAGCAGGATGATCACCGACTGCACCCCATTGAAGACGAGGTGGACCACAAAGCATGGAAGCAGCCGTCCGGTCCGCGCTCGAATCAACGTCAGCACGACGCTGAGCATAGTAATCGAGGAAATGGCCCCAACATTCGGCCAGTACTGCACCACGTGAAGTCCGGCAAACATCGACGCCACCACGATGACGGCCCACCATTGTCCGATTGCCCTCTGAAAGGCTGAATACAAGAGGCCGCGGTAGATCAGTTCCTCGACCAGGGGCGCGGTGGCCACCGCAATAATTGCCAGGGTCACGGCCGTAGCGCGCGAGCTTTCGAGAATCCGATCCAGATCGGTTTTTTGTCCACCAAAAAGCCCCACCAGGAAAAGGGTCACGATGAACAAAGAGATCGCCAGGGCTGAACTTCTCCAAAAACCAAAATTCGGGCTCCAGCTCCAGCCGAAGACGCCTCTAATTGAACGTTTGCCCAGACGTGTGGCTACCGCCCAAATCAATGCCAGCGTGAGCAGATGCGCCGGCAGCCAGCCCAGCACAAACAGAAAGATAAAAGTCTTGTCGGCGACCAGGATTTCTTTGGTGGCCGCCACACCGCGATAGCGGGACGCCAGGTAAGGAATCACGCAAATGTTGGGAACGATGAAGAGCATCGCAATGCTCCCAACCCAGGTCAGGACGGCCCCTACGATGCCCCAGGGCGGATTGTCAGGGCCGGGTCCAGTCCCGGTTGAACTCAGATCGGATGAGAGAATGGGCGGCGCAGAAATTGGCTCAGTTGCAAATACAGTTTCGGGCGTTGTGCTCACTTGGTCTTCCACGCTGGAGGTCTGAAAGTGTTTAGTTTTTTTTCGCTGAATCGGGAGCTCGATTTTGTCCGTTGTATTGCTCAAGCTTCCGGTAAATCGTCTTGCGCCCAATAGCCAGCAGCTTCGCCGCCCTGGTTTTGTCGCCTGAAGTGTAGTCCAGGGTCGCTTCGATGACGCGCCGTTCGATTTCATCCATTGATGAAGGCACGTCGATCTCGATCCTGGAGCTGCGTCCCTCACTGGCTGCCTGGGCTCGCTCGGCGCGCGCCATGGCTTCGCGTTCGGCCGAAATGTTGCCGATGGCGGTAGGCAGATCTTCGAGTTCAATCTGGCGGCCGGCGGCGATAATTACCGCGCGTTCGATGGCATTCTCCAATTCGCGAACGTTGCCGGGCCAGTCATAGGTGACCAGGGCGCGCAGAGCTTCTTTTGAAATTCCGGAAACAAAGCGGCCGGTTCGCTGTTTGTAGTGCTCGAGAAAATGAATGACGAGCGGATGGATGTCTTCCCGTCGTTCGCGCAAGGATGGCAAGCTGATCGGAAAGACGGACAAGCGATAAAAAAGATCGCGGCGAAAAGTGCCCTCTTCGACGGCTCGCTCGAGGTCTACATTTGAGGCGGCGATGATTCGTACATCACCCTTCACGACGTCGCTGCCTCCCACGCGCGAGAATTCGCCGTCCTGAAGCACGCGCAAGAGACGCACTTGCGCCGCCAGACTCATCTCGCCTACTTCGTCGAGAAACAACGTGCCGCCGTCGGCTTCTTCAAAGCGGCCCTCTCGTCGAGCGCGGGCATCGGTGAATGCGCCCTTCTCGTGTCCAAATAACTCGGATTCGAGCAGAGTCTCGGGAATCGCCCCGCAGTTGAGCTTCACGTAAGGCTGATCTTCGCGGCCCGAGTTGAAGTGAATCAGGTTGGCGAGCAGTTCCTTGCCGGTGCCTGATTCACCCTGAATCAACACTGAAGTTTGGGTGTCGGCCACGCTTAGCGCGAGTTCGATGGCGCGGCGAATCGCCGGCGCCTGGCCGATGATGCGGTCTTCGCCATGGCGCTCGTGCAGCGCGCTCTTCAGCCGCATCACCTCGGCGGAAAGATGATCGCGTTCGAGCGCGGTGCCGATTTGGTCGGCAATTCCCTCGACCAGAGCTACTTCGTGATCTTTGAATTGGTCGCGTTGCTGGCTCCAAACCAGGCCGAGCAGCCCGAAGGCGTGTCCCGCGATCCGCACCGGCGCAATTAAAGCTGCTCGCCCGCCGAGGGTCGCATTGAACATGATGCGCAAGGGGAACGGCAGATCGGTTTCATGCAGCTTCACGGTTTTTCCCTGCGACAGGATGTCCACCATCGCCGGGTATTCCGTGACATCGAGAGATTGTCCGTGGGCCTCGATCAGACCGCGCACATTGTCGGTCACGGCGTGCGGCGCCGCTTTGAAAGCTGCCAGGCTGATTCGATGTTCATCGGCGTCCAGAACGCCCAGCGCGCAGTAGTCCGCGCCTACCAGAGAGAGTGCGCGTTCGAGCACCGCGGACGTAACTTCGCCAAAATCCGATCGCGCATTAAGCGCGTTGGCGATTTCCAGGAGGGCCTGGGTCGTCTCGGCTTCGCGTTTCTTGTCCGTGTAAATGCGTGTGTATTGATAAGCGATGGCCAGTTGGGTAGCGATCGAAACCAGGAACGCTACCTCTTCGTCAGACCAGTGACGGGTGGTGCGGGTGTGGTGCAATCCGATCAGTCCGAGGACTTCATCATCCAGCACGACCGGCACTACCAGCAGCGAACGAGTCCCCAGACTCTTGGCAAAGAATCGCACTTTATGATCGAGTTCCGGTGCTGAAGTGTCATCGAGCTTGATAGGCTGACGCACGTCGAGATACTGAGAGAGTGTCTTAACGTCAACCGGAATGCGCGCGTCGAGGCTGGAAGGGACCGTCTCAGTGGCGCGCCATTCGTGGCTGACTCGCAACTCACCTTCCGGCGTCAATTTAATGACGTCACAGCGATCGACTTCCATCATTTGGCCCAGTTCGGCGACGATCACCTTTAGAAAGGTGTCCAGATTGATTGAAGTCGGGAGCTTCAGGGCCAGCCGGTTGATGATCGATTCACGGGCCTCGTGAAGTTTCAGCTTTCGCTCGAGAGAGAAGCTGGGCCCGGTTTCTGCTGCTGGTTGCATTTCTGATATTCGATCAACCGTCAGAACGATTGTTTGTTGTGCTAATCCTTACGCGAAAGGTTGGGGCGATCATAACCAACGGCTGCTGAAGTTGCAAAAAGCTGAAAATTGCCGGGCGACGCCAAGCGCGCGGTGGGCATCTGAAATCGCAAGCTGTTTGTAACGGTCTGGAGCGGTCTCGTATAATTTGCGTGAACGAAAACCTAAAGAAAAGTAAACGCAACTTAAGATGCCAATTTACGAGTTTCGCTGCAAGAAGTGCAATAACCAGATTGAGGTCTATCAAAAGTTTTCTGATAAGCCGCCAACAAAATGCAAAAAGTGCGGCGGCCGCATGGAAAAGATGATTTCGGCCACGGCCTTCCAATTCAAAGGCGAAGGCTGGTATGTGACCGACTATGCCCGCAAAGGCAGCGTGGCGGAAACGGTCGAGAAGGATTTGGCGGCTCCCGAGCCAACTGCGAAGAGCGACGATAAAGCCAAGCCGAAGAAGACGAGCGCCAGGAAAACGGACAAGAAATAATTTACCGCCGGGAACTGAAATGAGAGCAAGCATGACAGGTGCGTTGACCAGAGCAAGCAATCGCTGGTCGCGGGCGTTGTTCATCCTGTTTTTCATGGCGCTGCTCCTGGGCACGCTTTGGGCCCAGGCTGGCCGTCAGACACATCCGGGTTCCGAAGCTTCCACCATGGTCAACGTCGTCGCCGTGCGGACAAGCGGGGCGGCCCCGATTACCGCAAAAGATATTTCATTCTTCGATAACGGCGTCGAACAGACGGTCAAAAGCTTTGCGCCCGACCTCTCGGCCGCCAAGATTGTCCTGCTGGTCGATAACTCGCTAACGATTCGCGCAGAGGTGGAAAAGCTGGAGGAGGCTGCGCAAGAGTTTGCGTATGAGATTTATGATGGCGATAAGCTTTTGATCGTCGGCTATGACAATACCGCGGAAATTGTTTCGGATTGGACCGACGATCCGAAAAAGATCGAGAGGGAGCTAAAGGGGTTTCGCAAGAAGGGCGATCCACACCTGTTCGATTCAATCCTGGCGGTGGTCGAGGAGGCGCTGCGGCCACTCTCGGCCCAGAAGCGTGCAATCGTGGTCATCAGCGATGGCCTGGATCGCGGTAGCAAGACAAAATTTAATCAGGCGCTCAGTGCTTTGCAGGCGCTCGACATCGCGGTCTATTGCGTCCAGGCTGAGGATCGCACGCGCGGTGCTATCCGTCGCGATGTACCCAAGCCGCGACAGGTGATCAACGACCTGGCGGAAGGGACCGGAGGTTGGATTTTTCCGATCGATGATCCGCGAGCGGCGGCGAAGGCGATCTGTGATGAACTGCGAAGGAACCGCTATGTGCTCTCTTACCTGCCTAAGAGCGTAACGCTCACCGAACCCCGGCGATTATTGGTGATGGGTGAGGAGGGGATTGACGCGCGTTCAAAAACAATGCAGCCGCCTAACTAGACCGGGGTGTTACCCCGGTTGACTCATTGCAGCCACTCAACATTAGACGTGAACAGTCAACGAAGCTGCGGAGCAGCGGTCAGAGTTAAGCCCAAGGTGAGGCTTTGCGAGCCTTGGGTAATGGTTCGTTAGATTTTGGGAGCCGCGAAGCGGCGACAGAATCCAGAACGGGCATTGATTTGAAGGTGATTCTGTCGCCCCTTCGGGGCTCGATCACCTTAGCGGGCGTTTACCCAAGACTCGCAAAGCCTCGCCCTGGGCTTAACTCTGACCGCTGCTCCGCAGCTAGCTGAATGTTCATGTCTAATGCATCAGGTTTTCTTTCGTGAATACAAGAAGAAAAGCACCACGATAATTACCAGCAGAATAATCTCCCAAAAAACAAATACCGTTGGATCGAACCGGCCAAACTCATCGCGCGCGTCCAGATAGACGATGAACGTTCCGAAACTTATGCCGCAGACCAGCCAGATGATTTGCCGTTTGGTATCCCACATTGGTGCGCATGCCTCCGGCGTACTCGTGAGTCAGCCCTGGAGCATGCCAGAGCCGTGCGGGCCAGGTTCTTCAAGCTTAAACTTCATTCGCGGCAGCACGCGCGTCTGTCCATCCATATCTGCCTGAATTTCGCCGATGCGCTTCGCACCCATCCGTTTGTAGAAGCCCTCAGCATTCGGATCCGCAGAAAGTTCGAGTTCCGCTCGTCCAAGCTGTCTTGCGCGCTGCGTCATGTGCGCAAACAAAGCGCGACCGACGCCGTTTCCCATTTGCTGCGGATCAATCCACATGTGTTCCAGTTCTGCCAGCGAATCGCTGACAACCAACGCGCAACACCCAACAATGTCCCCGTCAACAACCGCCACGAAGACTTCGTTGTTGACCACGAACTCCGGAGTAATCGTGAGATCAGCCCTCCATTGTTCCATCCATTTCTCAGGATAGTTCCAGTGACGCTTGGCGGCATGGGCGATTTCCGTCAACGCTTCTGCTTCGTCTGGCCTCGCTCGTCGGATTTGCACGTTCATGATTCTCAGTGGGCGAGTCTAACATGTCTACGCGAACCGATTGCAGTTCAGCCTGTACCGCGGACTGTTCAGTTCTGCGGTTTCTGAGTGCCGCAGGCTGGACAGCCTGCGGTACACTGGGACAGCCCGCGTTACACCTCTCATGGAACGAATCGTCTTTATTGAGCGCGACACAATCCAGGCCGGGTTTCGTCCGCCAAAGTTCGATCACGAGTGGATCGAGTACGGCGAGACCCTGACCGAACAAGTAATCGATCGAGTTCGCGACGCGACAATCATCATCAGTAACAAGCTGTCTCTGGGAGAGGCGGAACTTTCATTGGCCAGGGATCTCAAGTTGATTGCGATCGCGGCCACCGGATCTGACTGCGTTGATCTCGGCTACTGCCGGCGCCGGGGCATTGCGGTTTGTAACGTGCGTGGATATGCCACGAACTCGGTGCCTGAACACGTGCTGATGTTGATTCTGGCTTTGCGTCGGAACCTGTGTGCGTACCGGCGTGACGTGCAGAGCGGCTTGTGGAATCAATCGAAACAGTTTTGCCTGCTGACACACGAATTGCACGACATCCGGGGCACCACCTTCGGGATCGTCGGTTATGGCTCGATCGGAAAAGCGATGGCGCGACTGGCTGAGTCTGTCGGCATGCGGGTGATGATTGCTGAGCGCAGAGATGCGGTAGAGACTCGCGCGGGAAGAACTAAGTTTGCAGACGCTCTGGGGCTAAGCGATGTCGTCAGCCTGCATTGCCCGCTGAACGATGAAACGCGCGATTTGATTGGCGCGGCTGAACTGAAAACGATGAAGCGGAATGCGTTGCTGATCAATACCGCGCGGGGTGCTCTGGTTGATGACGCGGCTTTGATCGAAGCATTGCGGCATGGTCAACTGGCTGGCGCCGGAATCGATGTGTTGCGTGAAGAACCGCCGCGCCAGGGAAGTGCGCTTTTGGATGTGGACCTGCCAAACCTAATTGTTACGCCGCATGTGGCCTGGGCCAGCAATGAAGCCGTGCAGGGCCTGGCGGATCAGGTCATTGACAACATCGAAGCCTTTATCGCAGGAAGCCCGCAGAATCTGCTGACTTAGTTCTTACGTTCCAAGTTCCTGCAAGATTTTTTGTTTGGTGTGAAGGGCCCTGTTTTTGTCTTTCGGCCACTCATCCCAAAAGGGATCGCTTTCGTACTTGCCAAGGAGTTCCAAAGCGGCTTTGTATTCGAGGTAGCGATAGTCTTGTTTCCGCTCAATTACCGGATACATTTTCTCGACCTCATTCAAAGCAATATTGCGATATACCACAACGCGGACGTCGAAAGTTTGGTTAGGATCATCATTACAGCACGGCGATTGCCATTGATACCACTCCATTCCGAGGTACTCATAGGACATCACCTGCGGCCCGAAGTCGTCGTACTGCACAACTACGGTCCTGGATCGCTGCGGTAGGACTGTTGGACGGTTATGGTGAGAACAAGCTGCGGAAACGGCGACTACAAAGATGAAAGCCGCTGACAGGCCCCGGGTGAAACAAATTCTCATCAGACCTGAACCAGCTGCGTAACTTGCGGTTACGAGCTCGCAGCTTCACTCGCCTCGTGCGGGTGCTCTTCCTCAGTCGTGTAGAGATTCAGGATCTCACGCCCCTGTCTTGAACGCGGGTCGATGGTGCGCAGGTGTTTGCGGCCCTTCATTTCCCAAATCGCGGTGACCACGCCGTCTTTCTCAACGGCCTGGTAGGTTATTTCTTCGTTCTCAGGCACGGTGCCCTGGGTTTCTGCTATTGCAGACTCAACTTCAGACATACAAATTTCTTGATTGCTCCTCTGGTTTATTCGATTGCGGTTTCACGAATTCTGGCACAGCCGCAAAGCCTGTGTCTAGCCGGGTAACGCAAACTGTGAGTTTACAGTGCCTAACGCTCTCGTCTCTGCAAGGCCAGCTCGACCGCTCGCCTGGCGTTGACTACGCCCCATCCCTGCCGGTCTACCTCGATATCATGAACGCGCTCGGCAGTCTCAATCAGGATTCGTTTGATTTGCAGCGGCGTCAGGCGCGGGTTTGCTTCCAGGATACAAGCGACGATCGAAGACACAATCGGCGCGGCAAAGGAAGTCCCATCGACATACTTGTAATCCTGATTGATCACGTTGCCCTCCCGCAGCTTAATCGTGATCAACTGACGCAACAAAGGAATTCGCAGATCGGCCGCTTCGTCCAGGTCCTTATCAATTCCTGAATGGGCTTTGATGGCCGCGCGCAACTCTTTGTCCGGCAACGCGTGCAATTCAGAATATAGTTCAGCCTCTTCCGCTGTTGGAGTCCTGGGAAGGATCGGCGCTGCGACCCAGATTCCCGGCGCAATCACCTCGGGCTTTTGCAGTCCGTCGATCGTCGGTCCATACGATGAGCGATACATGCCCCGACGCGCGCGGTCGAGCGAGTTCTGATCGTCCAAACCGCCCACAGCTATGCACGAAGGTGCGCTGGCGGGCGGCAAAACCGGATGGCCCGGCATGTGTCCGGCGTTTCCAACTGCGCAGACAACCGTCAATCCGGCGCGCGAGCATTTCTCTACGGTTCGCGAAAGCGAGTTGGTCAAATAGCTTTCTTCAAAGTCGCCGCCGGCTGAGATATTAACCACGCGAATTTGAAACTCTTCAGCGTGATCCAGCACCCATTCCAAACCTTCCTGAATTTGCGCTTCGCTGATGCGGCCCGTCCGGCCAATCTTAACCAGCACCAGGTTCGCGTCTGAGGCAATGCCGCGATAAAAACCCTTGGCCAGCCCGCCGTTGCCGGCCGCGACAACCGAAGTCATCATGCCGTGCCAGCTAGCCACGTCGTTCGTTTCCAAAGACGTTTGATCGCCGGCAGTTGAAAAAATGCTGTGGTAAGCGAGGATGCGATTTTGTGGTCGGGCCAAATCCGGATGAGCATAAAAACCGGAATCGAGAAAGGCCATCGTCACGCCGCGCCCGGTGAAGCGCTCGTCCGCGTCCATTCTGAGCGGCGTCGGCAAAACAAAATCGTTCTGTTCAAAGATCGCTGACTGTGATTCGATTTGTCGCAAGGCGCGCGTGAACAGGTCGAGGCACCGGGCGCAAACCTGCTCGGGATTTGGTGTCGCCGCGTTGGGCTTGATGATCGAACCCAACTCTGCCGGCACCGAAGCCAGCGCGAACAGGTGGTCCGCCAGACGATCGCAGACAGGGCACAGGTTGACGAGAACGCTTACGGTTGTTTCGGGAACGTCAATCAATTCTTCCATCATCGTCAGGTGGTTGGAAACAAGATTTGAACCAGTCGGTACGAATCGTAACACGGCACAGAACCGGGCGCGGAGCGAGCGGGATAAAGATGCCACTATCCTCTACTCACGTAACTTTCTCGCTGCCTGGTGGGGTGCCCTGATCCCGTTGCAGATTGACTGGAGCGCAACCGTCCCGGTTGCAAACCGAAGCAAGCGAGACGCTTGCGCTCCAGTCACTCCGTCAGCCTCGATGTCATTATTACCGCCAGGTAATCTGTGAAATCTGCGGATGATTTATCAAAACCGAAGCGACAGACAGCTCAATCCGCCATCCATCTTTTGAAACTCCGACATGTCCAAAGCGATTGTTTGATAACCAAGCTCTCGCAACTTCGCGGCGAAGTTTGGATATCCATCCGCGATGAGAACGTGATTGTTAACTCTAATACAATTGGCGGCGTACGACTCAGCTTGATCCACAAGCACGAAGTCGTAGCCGGCAAACTCTTTTCGGTCTGCCAACGATTCGACTATTGCCAGACAATTGTCGCGAAGATAGGCGACTCCACTCTTAAGATGTAAAAGCGACCCAGTCGCTACCGCTCCCGGTACTGACCTCGTTGTCGATCCGGTCGCTGCCACTACCGATACTGAGCTCGTTGCCGACCCGGTCGCTAAAGCTCTCGGCAGTGAATTCGATTCATTAATATCAACGAAGCTCAAAGTGTAACCGAGCTGTCCCAGAAACTCTGCCAGTTGACTGGCGCCAGCCCTGTTGGTTCGTTCAGAGATGCCAATAAAGAAGTGTTTGCCCGCCTGACAAATGTCGCCGCCATCCAAAGTTCCTGGCGCTTCAATTTCAAAGACCCGGGGGAAGAACGCAGCCAGAGGTTTCCGGATGCTTTCAACCTCACCAGCGCGGCTGGGCGCGCCGGGCCGAGTCAGGATGGCTGCGACCGGGGCAGTGGCCCGACCAACAGGGAGGGCGCCAACCAGGACTGCGGCGTCTTCAACGAAGGTTGAATCGGGATAGTCTTGATCCGGCTTCAGCCTCGTGAGCGTCAGTCCGCATTGTTCCAACGCCGCGCAATAGGCTTCGTGTTGTTTGAGAGCGAGTTGGTAATCAGGCTGCCCCAGCCCCGCAGTTGTCAGTCCTTCGGCGAAGTTAGCTGCAGGCGGGCGGACGATGGCTCGTGTGAACATTTGGTTACGCACGCCTTCGGCGTGCCACTCTGTGACAAAGAGTACGCCAGAGGCGTGCGTACACAAAGAGCATGCCCACAAAGAGCACGCCAGAGGCATGCGTACCGCGCTGTTTGTATCAAGAACGCTCATCTTCAACGTGTAGAAAAAATATGTGTAGCGAAAGAAACTAATTCTGAGTAATATGCTGCGCCGGAAGCCGAAAAACTTTGCCCTCAACCTGAGGTCCCACACGAGGGACTGTCCTTGATTTCAACTACTTCTCGTTCCGGTGAAGAGTTAACCCGACAGTAACTTTCAACGGTTAGTCTTAGTTCGAGTTCGAGTCATACCGAAAGTGCAGTTTTCCGAAACTGTGTGCTGACAGCTTCGCGAGCTGTTATTGCAATTTCTCGTCCAAATGGGCGAACCACTTTAAAGACGAAAGGATAAATCGAATGACTAAACCGAAGTTTGCAAGCCTAACCAGGGTGGTACTGGCGTTTGGTTCCGTACTGTTGGTGCTGACTGTGGCGCTGACGACGGCGACCATGGCGCCGCTCAATGAAGGATTTGAAGCGGGGGGAAAGACCAGTTACGCAGCCGGCAATGTAACGCTGGGCACAGGATCCTGGTTCATGGACGATGCGCTGACGGGGAACCTTTCGACCGACAGAAAAACCGGATCCTGGTCGGCCCGCGTGCGCAATACCGGTTTGTTGCACATGAACTTCAACAAGACTGGCGCCGGCACAGTTACGATTCAGCATGCTGTGTTCGGCACAGATGGTTCCAGCACCTGGCAGCTATGGTCCTCGACCAACAGCGGCAGCTCCTGGACACAGGTCGGGACCACTGTGACCACCAGTTCCACGACGCTGCAGACCGCGACGTTTACAGTTAACAACTCCAATGCTATTCGATTTGAAATCCGAAAGGTTTCGGGCGGCGCGAATCGAATCAACCTCGACAACATTCAGATTGGCGACTTCACCGCGCCGACCCCCACCCCTACACCGACCCCGACAGCGAGTGAGCATCTCACCATGGGCAATCCCAGCAATGCTGTGACCAATGTGCTGGTGCCGTACAACTACTTAATGGAGAAGCCTCAATACTCGATGTCCTACAATCGCGATCGGGGCGAGTCTAACTGGGTGAGCTGGCACCTGAGCACATCGTGGTTGGGCAGTGCTCCCAGACAGAATGACTTTCGCGCCGATACAACTCTGCCCGCGGGCTGGTATCAGGTACAGGGCACAGACTATTCGGGTTCAGGCTTTGATCGGGGCCACATGTGTCCGTCGGCGGACCGCACCAGCACCGTCGCGGACAACTCGGCCACCTTCCTGATGACGAACATGGTTCCGCAGTTGCCGGCCAACAACCAGGGCGTCTGGGCGGATTTGGAAAGCTACTGCCGCACGCTGGTTTCTCAGGGTAACGAGCTGTACATCATTTCCGGCGGGGTGGGTACCCAGTTTTTTATCGCCAACGGCCATGTGGCGGTGCCAACCCAAACCTGGAAAGTGATCATCGTGCTGACGAATGGAAGTAACGATGTATCGCGAGTGACTACGTCGACCAGGACCATCGCTGTGGTGGTGCCAAACTCAGGCACGATCGGCCCTGACTGGCGATCGTATCGGGTCAGCGTAGATCAAGTGGAAGGGATGACCGGCTTTGATTTCTTTTCGAACGTGCCGGCTTCAATCCAGGGAGTGATTGAGGCCAGAGTGGACAATCAGTAACGCGCGGGTAGGTCGGCAACAAAAGTGCGGGACGAATGTTTGTGTTAAATCACATGCATCCGTCCCGCACTCTTCACTGCGACGCTTTTGACGTGTCAAAGAGCGCGCGGAGCGCGCGACAGCATAAAGCCCGGGGCGTGAGCCCCGGGAACAGGTCCCAGGAATTATCAAGCCCGCGGAGCGGGCGACAGATCTCATGGTCTCCATTTGGCTGAGAGTATTTGATTTTTATCTGGCGAGCTTGAACATCAGAATGATTCGCGAACGGCTGTCACCCGTTTCGCGGGCTCGACACATTCGCTCTCTGGATCCTGGGGCTGACGCCCCAGGCTTTATGCTGTCGCCCGCTCCGCGGGCTGGGCGATTCAACTAATAGTTGCTCTCTCAATGGGAGGGGGCGAGAGACTACGAACTAAACCCGCGCTTCTTCATCAACGCTTCGACCTTTGGATCGCGGCCGCGGAAATTGCGATAGCCATCGGCCGGGTCAATCGTATTGCCGACTGAGAAGATGTTCTTGCGCAGACGCTCGGCGACTTTCCTGTCATAGGGTCCGCCGGCTTCAGTAAACGCGCCGAACGAATCAGCCGTGATCACGTCCGACCAGAGGTAGCTGTAGTAGCCTGCCGAATAACCGTCGCCGGAAAAGACGTGCATGAATTGCGGCAGGCGGTGACGCAGAACGATCTCCTTCGGCATGCCGAGTTCGGCGAGCGCTTCCTTCTCGAAAGCCCGTGCGTCGATCTTCTTATCGCCCGCCAGATGCAACTTCATATCGAGGATCGCCGCCGCCAAATATTCGACGGTGGCAAATCCCTGATTGAAGGTCTTCGAGCTATTGATCTTATCGACCAGCGCCTGCGGAATTGGCTTGCCGGTTTGGTAGTGCAAAGCGAATTTTTGCAGCACTTCCGGCGTTGGCAGCCAATGCTCCATCAATTGCGACGGGAATTCGACGTAGTCGCGCGCCACGGCGGTGCCCGACAGCGACGGATAAGTCACGTTCGAATTCAGACCATGAAGAGCGTGGCCGAACTCATGAAACATCGTGATTGCATCGTCCCACGAAATCAGCAGCGGTTCGCCGGGCTTTCCTTTCACAAAGTTAGCGTTGTTGGAAACGATGGTGGTGATTTCACCGTTGATTCGTTCCTGGCTGCGATAAGCATTCATCCAGGCGCCTGAACGTTTGCCCGCGCGCGCATAAGGATCAAAGAACCACAGACCGATATGTTTGCCCGTGGTTTTGTCGGTAACTTCCCAGACCTTTATGTCAGGATGCGCGACCGGAACATTGGTCGCGGGCGTGAATTTGAAATTGAAAAGTTCACCCGCTACCCAGTGAATGGCATCGCGCAGCTTGTCGAGTTGCAGGTAGGGCTTCACTTCATTTTGATCGAGATCGTACTTTGCTTTGCGCACCTTCTCCATGTAATAGCGATAGTCCCAGGGCTCGATCTTGATGCCGGCGCCTTCCTTATCGGCGAGCGCCTGCATGTCTTTCACTTCCTCGTTCACTCGCACCACGGCAGGTTTCCAGACGGCCAACATCAATTCCATGGCGCGTTCAGGGGTCTTGGCCATCGCGTTCTCAAGGCGCCAATGCGCGTGCGTCTGATAGCCGAGCAGTTTGGCCCGCTCAGCGCGAAGCTGAAGAATCTCGGTAATGATCGCGTTGTTGTCGTGTTCGTCGTCGTTATCGCCGCGCATGATGAACATGCGCCAGACCTTTTCGCGCAGGTCGCGGCGATCTGAATAAGTAAGAAACGGCTCGACCGAAGACCGCGTGTTCATTATGACCCAGGCCCCCGGCTGTTTTTTGGTGGCGGCTGAGGCAGCTTCGGCATCGCGCACAGACTGGGGCAGGCCTTTCAGCTCATCCTCAGACTTCAACGTGACGAACTGGTTGTCCTCTTCAAATAGAACGTTTTGACCAAATTTGGTGAATAACCCTGCGAGCTGCTGATTGATCTCGCCGACCCGGACTTTGCCTTTCGCATCCAGCTTCGCGCCCGAACGCACAAAGTTGGTGTAGTACAACCAGACCAGACGCTGCTGCTCAGGTGTAAGCTTCTTCTTATCCGGCGAGTTGTAGACGGCCTCGATGCGTTTGAAGAGCGCCTCGTTCTGGGTGATTTGATCGTTGAACTGGGCGAGCTTGGGCGCCATCTCGCGTTGCACGACCTGGAATTCCGGACTGGCCATCGTCGATCCCCAGATGCCGTAAATCGTGGTGACGCGATCAAGTGTGTGGCCCGCCTTCTCCAGGGCCACGATCGTATTTTCGAAAGTCGGGGCGGATCGTACTCGGGCGATGTTCTCGACCTCAGAAAGATTTTCCGTCATGGCCGCTTCGAGCGCCGGTTTGAACATGGCGATCTGGACTTTGTCGAACGGCGGCAGGCCGCCGTATGGACCGGCCCACTCGGCCAGCAATGGATTCGAATCCGCAGCTAAACTGTTAGCCTCGACAGTTCGGTTGAGTGAGTTATCGGTAGCCATCAACATGGTGAGAGTGGCGGCAAAAAGCAGCACCAGAGAACGAGCGATAAATTTGCACATAACGAAACATCTTCCTTCTGTTTGTGGCACAGACTTCAGTCTGTGTTTACTTGGAGATCACAGACTAAAAAGTCTGTGCCACTGTTTTGAAACTTCAAGTTGGTAAACGTCACGAGAGAGTCTGAATTTAGTCGATTAGTATATTTAGAGAAGGGAAGCGTTGTACAGCCATGAAATCAGTCGGTCGGCAGTAGTCAATCCGCAGATTTCACGGATTACACAGATCAGGAAAAGTACCAATCCCAAGTGGTATCACATGTTAAGTTGCTTTTCTATCTGCGTAATCTGCGGATTACATGCTCACTTATTGCTGTGCCAGACTTTTTTCTTGGCGCTCTTTTTGCGGCGCTTGATGCCGCGGCGAGGGGGAAGCTTTTTGGGATCACCGGTGGCGGCTTTCTTCACCACGCCGCCTTCATCTTCGGCGATCTCGGTCAGGGTGCGTTTAGTGAGGACTGAATACGGTTGCGTCTCAGATATGTCTTCGCCTTCTTCGGCGTACTCGTCTTTATGTTTCATCAAGAGCCATTGCCGGTCGCGTGTGCGCACCAGGACGAAACCGCCTTTTAGCTTCTTGCCGAGCACGGCAAATTTCAACTCGCCTTTGGCCAATGCTTTGGAAACGCTTTCGTCTTTCTCGGGTGCGTAGATGCCGTTGTCCCAGACCATCACCGTGCCGCCGCCGTATTCGCCTTCCGGGATGACTCCTTCAAAGTTCGCGTAGTCTACGGGATGATCCTCCACCTGCATGGCCAGACGCTTCACCGCCGGGTCCATCGACGGACCTTTCGGTACGGCCCAGGATTTCAACACGCCATCAGCCTCCAGACGAAAGTCGTAATGCAGCTGGGTCGCGCGGTGCTTCTGGACGACGAAGATGTTACCCAGCTCGGAGGTCTTTTCTTCGGGACCCGGCTCGGGCGTCTTGTTGAAGCGGCGTTTCTTTTTGTATTCAGCTAAACCCATAACAATAGTTTCGGGTTTCGAGTTTCAAGTTTCAAGTTGAGAATTTGGGGTCCGCCGGCAGAGCAAAGCGGCGACGGCGTTTTGGATTGTTTGGAGTCCCGCCTTCAGGCGGCCGTCACTGAAAGTAGAGGCCGCGTAAACGCGGAACTCCGAACAAAGCGCCGTCGCCGCTTCGCTCTGCCGGCGCACTCCAAATTGGCTAGCCCGCGGCGGCTTCGACTTTTTGCTCGAAAAGCTGGTCCTGCACCGGATCGAGGCCGAGTGCTTCACGGACGCGCGCAAAGCTGCGGCGATGGATCGGCGTCGCGCCCAGTTCTTTCAAACACCGGCAGTGTTCAGGCGTCGGGTAACCTTTGTGGGTCGCGAAATTGTAACCGGGGTGAATTGAATCGAACTCAGTCATGATCGCGTCGCGGGTGGTCTTCGCGATGATGGATGCTGCAGCAATGCTGGCAGAAAGCGTATCGCCTTTGATAATGCCGCGCTGCGGAGTCTGACAATGCGGAATGCGCCGCGCGTCAACCAGGATGAAGTCAGGCTGCGACGTCAGTCCTTCCACGGCGCGTTGCATCGCCAGCAGTCCGGCGTGATAAATGTTTATGGTGTCGATCTCTTCGACCTCAGCCCGGCCCACAGCCCAGAAAAGCGCGTCCTGCTTGATCTGCTGGGCCAGCTCGTCCCGCATGCCGGGATCCAGAATCTGTTTTGAATCGTTCAGCTTTTTGAGCTTGTAATTGCGAGGCAAAATCACCGCGCCGGCAATTACGGGACCGGCCAGCGGTGCCATGCCGGCCTCGTCGACTCCGGCGATGAAATTAAAGCCCTGCTCCCACAAATCGATTTCAAACCGCAAAAGGTTATGGAGCCGTTGTCCTTCGGCTCGATTTTTCCGCCAACGTTCGCGAATCAGTTTGGCGAGATGATGCGCGCCCTGGCGTTGATCAGTCTCCAGGGCTTCGACCAAACCCTTAGGCACGGGACGAGCTCGATCGACGAAGCGTTCGCGCAGCTCGGGAATTGATTTGGTTAGCAGTTGTTCCAGAGTTGCCATGAGATCCGTTATAGCCGCAGATTAACGCGGATGGACGCGGATATCAAAAATAAAGCAAACAAAAAAACAGAGAGAGTAGGAGAACCAGTAATAGGTTCTTATCTTATCAGCGTGTATCCGCGTTAATCCGCGGCTAACTTACTGACCGCGCAGTGCGGCCAGCGATTTCGAATCCAGAACATAGACGTTCGCCGCCGGAACGCTTCCGACTGAAACCGCCAAGGCCGGTTGAGCGCTCTGACGCAGGCGCAACAACATCGCCTGGTTACTGTAATAAGTTCGACCGCGCGCATCGATCACAAAATCGCCGGGACGCAACTTCGCGATCTCTGCGGGATCGGAGAACTCCACGCTAATCAAATCCGGTCGGCCTGCTCGGTTCGCATAATAGGTACCAACGGTCGGGATCTCATTGGCCACCCGCGCACCCGCTTGCGCGCGTTTGGCAATCTCAGCGAGAACCTGTTGCATGTAGGCATCGTAAAACTCGTCCTGCGGAAACATGTCGCCGGCGGCCACAAATCTTCCGGCCAGCGTATTGACGTAGAAGCGGTAATGCGGCGCCGCGGTTACGGCCGACCAAATACTGAACAGAACCACAATCGCGGGCAAGGCCGCGCCGGCATACACCTTGACGGATTCATTGTTCAGGAGCGACGCGCAGAGTCTCGCCAGCCGGCGCGCCACGAATTGAATACCCATCGCCGAAGTGATGACGACCACCGGCATGAGGGTCAGAATGTAGCGCGTGAACTTTCCGCCCACGAACATAAAACCGACCCCCCAGACGGCAAACCACAGCAACAGAAAATAGCGGCCGTCGCCGGTCTTGCGCCGGAACCACAAGGCCAGGCCGCCAATAAACCCAGCCAGCGGCAGCACCGGCATCTTTGCGCCAATCAGGGCGAAATAGAAGTACCAGGGTTCGCCCCGTAACCAGTCGGTGAACTTATGCGGATAGAGACGGCCGATGAATTCATAGCTGTCATGGCCGATCGTCTTGTTCGTGCTGAACCTCAGCATCGCCCGCCAGGTATCCGGTAACAGAATCGTGGGATTGAAAATCAGAAACGCGAAGCCCATCACGATAAAGAACTTGATGAATCGCTTTTTGCCGATGACCCAGCGCGTGGCTGGAATCTTCTGAAAGATATAGTTGTAGGAACACGGAATCCCGATCAGCAGCGGCACATACTTTGACGCCAGCATAGCGCCAAAGGCGGCAGCGGTGGCCCAGTAATATTTTTCCGGATTTTTGCCTGGTTCGCTCTCAGCGGCTCGCTGGCCGCGCAACCAGAAGAAATTCGCGAGCAGAAAAAAGAAGACCAGGAAAGTGTCTTCTTTGGCAATGCGGTTATAGCCGATGGCCAAGGGATCGAAGGTCCAGAGCGCCGCAGCCAATAATCCAATTTCCCAGCCAAACAATTCTGTGGCGACCAAAAAGATGAGGACGGCCGTGAATGCCCCGAACAAGGCGCTGGGAATCCGCAGAGATGTTTCGACTGGTATGTTCAGTTCCGGATGAGACGAAACGAAAGACGTTCGGTCCCAGGCGTCGGCCGCAACGACGCTCACGGTCAGCAGCGCCTTCATCAAGAGCGGGTGTTCGCCGTTAGCCGAACTCAATCCCTGCGAACGATATTCGTTTACCGCGGCGAGTTTGTTGAGCTCGTCCTCACTCAAGCCTTCGCTGCTCAAGCCATTAGCCCGCAGCGCAAAGCCGGCGACGACCAGGACGCAGAGCGCGGTTACCAGCAAAACCCTGGGAAGAGAATAGGCCCGCGCGCCCGAGAACAGCTCGGGTCGCATGCCGGCAGTAATGAAAGGAATAGCAGGGGAAGACAATTACTCAGAACTCCGAACGCGGAATGATGAACGGCAAGCTTAACTGCAATCGCGCTGCGCGAGCAACTTCGAGATGCGAGTTTTACGAATTGCCTTAAGCGCCGTGGGACTGAATGTCCGTAGTTACCAATGATCCCTTCTTCCTTGAGGCCAGTCATGGCGAAAGAACTATGGCGCGCCCTGGGAGTTCAAGACCTTTTGCGAGCCTGGTTTTCCAAAAATATTACGGCGCTGCGCGCCTTCAAAACTGGTCGGGCAGTGAAAAATGCGAGCATTGTGGGGAGTAGGTTACCCCCTGAATCTCGTCGATAATGAATTTAGGCATCTAACTGGCATTAACAGGCTTGCAATCGACGGCTAAATCAGCGAATATTGGCGCTTGATTTTGACCCAGCCCTTCGAGTGATGAAACGCTCCGAAGGGTATTGCTTTAACCACTTAGCCAACAAAAGAGGTAGCAGGAGATTATGGCACCAGCATTACAGCAGGAGAACGCTCCGGTCTCATCGGCCCCGCCTTCGAGATTGGATCAGACCCTTCATCAAATTCTTTACAAGCCGGAACAGCGGACTACTTTGCAACCGTTGCCCGAGCCGGTTGTGTTGCCCGAGCCGCCTTATCCGATTCATGCTGATCCCCAGCCGATGACCAAGTCGGAATATCAGAAGCTGAATGCGATTCGTACGTGGAAGACCTGGGGTTCACCGTATTTCAAATCGCGCTGGTACAACAAAGATCTGCGGCCAATCATTCCTTATCTGTTCACTGAGTGGAAGTGCAACCTGGATTGTCACTACTGCTGGTCGTACAACAACAAAGTGAAGGGTATGACTGAGGACACGGCCAAGCGCTCGATCGATTGGCTGCACTCAATTGGTTCGCGCGTGCTGGCGCTGATGGGCGGTGAGCCGCTGCTCCGGCCAAAATTCATTCACAAGATCGTTCACTACAGCGCGAAGAAAGACATCTTCGTTTACCTGCCGACGAACGGCCGTCTTATGAAGCCGGATGTGATCGATCGTCTGGGCGATGCCGGAATTGCCACGGTGAATCTGGCCGTCGATTCAGTCAAAGACCGGAAGTCTTTGCCGAAAGCCCTCGACCCGATTCGTCCGTACTTTGAATACCTGGTTAAGCGGCAGCATCACTATGGCTACACGGTGATGTTCAATATCAACATCTGCCGGAACAACATGGACGACGTCAAAGAGCTGACTGAGATTGCTCACGATGCCGGAATTGCTACCGACTATCACATCAACGAAACACCGATGATGGAGCAGGATCACTTCAAGCATCTTGACGAGAACGTGACCTATCTGACTCCGGATGACTGGTCGAAGGTTGACGATCTGCTGGACTATCTCGATGACAAGCGCCACAACGAAGGCTACAAGATGGTCAATCAGAGCAAGCACATGCAGGAGATGAAGCAACTCATGCGCGGTTCAGTACCGCCCTGGAAATGCCGGGCGGGACAGAACTCTCTGATCATTCGTACTGATGGCACGCTGGCGCCGTGCTTCCCGATGTATTCCGCCACGCACGACTGGGGCACTATTGAGAATCCGAAGTTCGACAACGCGCAATTGGACGAGATGAAGAAGGAGTGTTCCACCCACTGCCTCTCGACCTGCAACTACATTCTCGCCTACTGCTATGACACGAAACGCGTGTTGAAGTGGACTTTGAAGCAGGCAATGCACGGCTTCAAGGGATCGAGCGATACGATTCAGTAGCGCGTAGCTTCAATTACAAACCAAAAGGCCCGCGATCGATTCGCGGGCCTTTTGCATTCATGTGGCACGTGCACCGGCGCGTTAATCACGTCCGGGACGGCCGTGGCACTTTCGTTTATCTTTTCACCGGTCCCCAGACCAGCTTACCGCTCCGGTCGATGTAACCCCATGTCCACGGATCTTTTCCCTTCAGGTGTACCAGGGCCAGCCCTCCGGCCAGCGAAGTTGCAAAAGTGAAGTCGCCGGAAATTACCTTCTTTCCCGTCTTGTCGATGAAGAACGCCTCTTCGCAATTGTTAATAGCGGCCAGACCTCCCGAAAACGGGGTCACAGATTCGTACTGCGGCGGGATCACAACCTTGCCGGTCTTATCAATAAAGCCCCATTTGTTGGTGAACCCTTTGCGCGATCCCGATGGTTCGCGTGGGCACCAGGTCGTTTCGTCGCTGTGCACCCTCACCGGCGCCAATCCTTCATGGAAATCGTCGGCGCCCTCGAATTGCGGCTCGATAACTATCTGGCCGGCGCGATCCATGAAACCGGTCTTCCCCTTGAGTTCAACGGGAACGAGACCTTCTGAAAAGGAATGATTACTTGGTCCATAGCCGAGTGCCGGTGAAATTTGCTTGCCGGTCCGATCGAAATAAGCCAGCGTGCCGCGATACATTACGCCCACGATGCCTTCCTGGAAGCCCAGCGTCACATCGAATGGAACTTCGAAAATCATTTTCCCCGTGTGATCGATAAAGCCGCTGCGATCGCCATCCTTAATTGCTGCAAGTCCTTCGCTGAACCTCTCAGCGTGAGTGAACTTCATCGGAAAGGCGAGGTTCCCGGTCTTATCGATATAGCCCCATTTGCCTGGTTTATCGATCACCCCGATATGCGCAATTGTCGTCTGTCCGATATTGACCGCGGCCAGGCCTTCGGAAAAACCATCGACGATGTCAAACTTTGCTTCAAAGACGATGCGTCCACTGGTGTCGATAAAGAATTTCTTGCCACCGCGCATCACCAGCGCCAGACCTTCTCGGAAGCCATTAACGCTGTCGAACTCAGGCGCGATGACGACCTTGCCGGTGGTGTCGATAAATCCTGACTTGCCGTCCTTATCGATCATAAACAACTCGCTCCCTGACTGCGGCTGCGCGCAGCACAGTTGAACGGCAAGCAGGCACATCAGCCACACGGCAAATTGGATTAGTCGTCTCATCGTCTTAATTCCAGGAATTTGACTCAAACTGAACGGCCTTTTGCGTTAAAACTTTACCTCGGTCTGATTATGACCGGACGAATAAGAAGGAAATCAGCCGAGGTGGTTTATCAACATCTTCTTTGTGCCACCATTCTTTTATGCTTTGAATCGACAACCCGTTTTGCGCGGCCGCGTCCGTAAAGTCCGTCACGTTATGCACGAACGCCTCGATGGTCCTGGTTTCGTGGTCGCGGTCAAACCGCGCCTGCGTGCCTAGATACTGTCGGAAAGGATGAAGCTCGCTGATGAAAAGTTGGCCGCCGGTGGCCAGGACTCGCGCAGCTTCGGCGCAGATAAACGAAAGCTCCTCGATATGTTCAAGGACGAGGTTACAGGTGACTAAATTGGCCGCACGATTCGGGCATGGCCAGGTTTGTCTGATATCCGCGACGGTGAATAGGACATTATCAAAAGATGATTTTTCTTTAGCTCTGGTGATCATTGCCGTGGAGTAGTCGATCGCGTGAACTGTTCGCGCGATGCCGGCCAGCAATGCGGTGTTTTTTCCGGTACCGCACCCGATCTCCAGCACGGATTCAAACCGTAAACTTCCCAACACAGTTAGCATCACCTGCTGATCGAGATCTCGCGTCAGGTTGCGATCTGAATCATAGGTGACTGCCCACTCTTGATAAGCCTGTTGGACTTTCATCGCGCCGATAGCTATGGCTCTGCGGGTCTATTTAAATCCCCAGCGCTTTAACGCCGCATCCTTGCGACAGGCGGACAATGCGCGCGCCCGGGCACTCTCGATCATACTGACTTCGTGAGTCTTGGTGTTGGTTTGCATTCGCATGCAGGCACAGCCATAGCCGTAGTTGCCATTGGTTTTCACCCACTGACGTGATCCGAACTCCGGCCAGTCGCCGTCGGCTTGATGTCCGCCCTGTACTCCGATGATCCACTCGGCATCGCGGTCGTGGAGTGAAGCGTTCGCGGGTGTAGGGTTGCTGAACCAGCCGCAACGCGTTTCCGATAGCATCGTGACGGGCGCACTGGACGCCCGCGACTGACCGCTGCCGACTGCGAAAATCAAAAGCAGAGAGCTGAGGATTATTATTCTGAATCTGGTCAGAGTCCTTCTCATCGCTTTTCTCCACAACGGAAATATGTCTGCCCGGCAGGTCATTATAACCCGCGGATAGACGTGATTAAGATGAAATCGATCATCGTTGGCACGCCCGGTCACATCGCTCTCAGCCAAGCGGCGATGGTGCGCGCCGTGTAACTGGACTGGCTACACTTGTGTCAGATATTGCAGTGTGGCTTAAGGCGACACTGTGAGATAGCGCTCCTTGATAATATTTATGTGCCGCAATTCGTGCCCGGCTATGTGATAGGCTGCGGCGCGGACGCTCATTACATTTCCACTGGCGACCCCGGATCGTTTTAAGACCTCACCGTCAAAACTATCGAATAACGCGATAGTTGAACGACGTACAGCGGCAAATTCCTTTAGCAGGGATTCAATCGTTCGAATGTTTGCTCTCGACTCCAGCGCATAGTTGTCCTGTTCGAATCCGGGCAACTCTGTGCGATCGTTCCGCGCGAACCGCAAAGCTCGGTAGGCATAGATCCGTTCGTCGTCGATGAGGTGGGCAAGAATTTCTTTTATCGTCCATTTGCCTTTTGCATAACGGTAACTGAGTTTTTCATTGGGGAGAGAACGGAGAAACTTCGTGGTGCCGACCAGATTGGTGTACAGGTGCTTTAGAACCAAACCATCATCAGGCAACAAACCGATATACATAATGGTGTAGGGTGCGTATTCATCTGGCTCGGGTTTGGCAATTATCTTCATCTTTCCGTCGCCTCCTTTGAGTAAACGCGTCTCACAAAATCGGTCTCTCAAGTTTTGCACACAGGCAGACTTGGCCCTAATTTGCCCAAACTGTAGGGGCGTCCCTCCGTGGGCGCCCCCGAAGCAAACGAAAAGGGGCGCCCACGGAGGGACGCCCCTACAGAATTAGGCCGCTAACACATCATCTTGCCCCCCAGCAAAGTCGACCTCGCCCGTCGCGCAAGTCGCGCCGGGCGTGTATCATCTCTGCTTTCCCACTAACTTCAAGATGAAATCAATCATCGTCGGCACGGCCGGTCACATCGATCACGGTAAGACTGCTTTGGTGCGCGCGCTGACGGGCATTGACGCGGATCGCTTACCGGAAGAGAAGCGCCGCGGCATCACCATCGACATTGGCTTTGCCGATCTCGATCTGGGTGAAGTGCGCATTGGTTTCGTCGATGTTCCGGGTCATGAGCGCTTTGTGAAGAACATGCTCGCGGGTGCTCACGGGATCGATCTCGTGGCGTTGGTAATTGCGGCTGACGAGAGTGTTATGCCGCAGACACGCGAACATTTTGATATCTGCCGCTTGCTCGGCGTACGGGACGGCCTGGTGGTGCTGACCAAGAGAGATCTCGTCGACGACGAGTTGCTGGAACTGGCGCGCGCTGAGGCCGAAGACCTGGTCAAAGGATCGTTTCTGGAAGGCTCGCCTATCGTCGCGGTCAGTTCGCGAACCGGTGATGGCATTGATGAGCTGAAGAATACTCTGCGCGAGCTGGGAACCAGAGTGCCCGCTCGCTCTGAGCATTTTGTCGCGCGCCTGCCGATCGATCGCGCGTTCACGATGAAGGGATTTGGCGCCGTCGTAACCGGAACCCTGATCGCCGGAGAAATTAACGAAGGCGATGAGCTGGACCTGTTGCCGGCAGGCATTCGTACCCGCGTGCGCGGAGTGCAGGTGCACGGACATTCGGTAAAGCAGGCGACGGCAGGGCAAAGGACCGCGGTCAATCTGGGCGGGGTTGACGCCGCTGCCATCGAACGCGGAATGGCCCTCTCGCCGGTGGGACGTCTGCGCCCGACTCAAGTGATCAATGCCTCGGTGCAACTGCTCAAGGATGCGCCGCGGGCCTTGCGCTCACGTCAACGAGTTCGCATTCACCTTGGCGCTGCCGAAGTGTTGTCGCGGGTGCGCGTGTTGGAAGAAGACGGCGAGATCAAACCCGGAAATTCGGGGTTCGCTCAATTCCGTTTCGAATCTCCGGTAAGCGGCGTACTCGGCGATCGCTTTATCATCCGATCCTACTCGCCGCAGGCAACTATTGGTGGCGGACTGATCCTCGATCCGCTCGCCGCGAAACACCGGGCGCGAGACACTCCGGCAATCAGGGCGTCTTTACAAACCCTCGCTGCAGGAAATCCCGCCGCGCAACTAACACAGGTTGTCGCGGACGCCGGCCGTCGCGGATTGACTCATGAAGCAATAGCCGCGCGCACGGCCTGGCGCGATGAAGTAATTGAACGCGCTCAGGACGAGGCAATGCGGAGCGGCGACGTGAAGTCAGTTGAGCGCACGCTGATTTCGCATGCCGTCTTCGACGATTTGAACCGCCAAATAATGAAAGAGATTCAAACACACCATCAGCGTGAACCGCTGACGCGCGGACTGGCCAAGGAAGTGCTGCGCGAACGTTTCTTTGGCGGGGCCTCGCCGGATTTCTTTCGCGCCATAATTGCGGAATTGGAGTCAGCCGGCTCGTTGGTTGCCGAAAAAGAGATTGTCCGGCTGCGCGAACACACGCTTGAGCTTTCACCCGAAGATGCGCGGCTGCGCGATGCGCTGGAAGCAATCTATCTCGAGTCCGGGTTGGCGGCGCCGTCGGTCCCGGAGGCCATGACGCGATCTGGTGTCGGAACGTCCCCACATGGGCGAAGAATTTTGCAGTTGCTGATTGAAGCCGGGGCTCTGGTCAAGGTGCACGGCGACATGTACTTTCATCGTGATGTGCTTAGGGATTTGGTGCGAAGAATATCTGAGTACGCCACTTCACAGTCAGAGCGGTCTATTGATGTCACAGCTTTTAAGGGAATAACCGGGGTCTCGCGTAAGTATGCGATTCCCCTGCTCGAGTATCTCGATCGGCAACGGGTAACGCGGCGGGAAGGTGAGCGGCGAATAATTCTGTAAGGAAGCGACCGGGTCGTCGCGCTCTCAGCATCAGCTGCCCTATGAGCGTTACCCGGTCGCTATCGCTCTGAGCTGCGGAGCAGCGGTCAGAATTAAGCCCAAGGTGAGGCTTTGCGAACCTTGGGTGGACGCCCCTAAAGGTGATCGAGCCCCGAAGGGGTGACAGGAGTCACCGTCAAATCAGAGCCCGTCATGAACTCTCTGTCGCCGCTTCGCGGCTCTCCAAATCTATCCGATCAATTACCCAAGGCTCGCAAAGCCTCGCCTTGGGCTTAACTCTGACCGCTGCTCCGCAGCTCGTTGAATGTTCACGTCTAATGTCGAGTGGCCGCATTTGGATTGGCACTCCCGTTTCTGGGGGCTCTGCCACGGTGATTAGCTGTTCTCTTGCGTTTAGGTGATTTGAACTATGTAAATCCCCTCCCAAAGGGAGAAGGGGTCAAACGGTACTGACCTCGCGCGACGGCGCTTTGAATATCAATTCTAAAGTTGTAATCTAGTTTTGACCTTAAGGTCAGGGAGAATTCTTAATGCGAAACCCCATTCTGATATTTCTTGTCTTCATCGTGGGAGCGGGCCTGCTGGCCTGCAATTCGAACGAGACGCTGCTTTCACAGACCCCGCGCCCGGCAAACCAAGCCACACCGGCGCCTCCGCCTTCGGATAATGCTCGTCGAATCACGGCCGAAGAACTACACAAGCTTTGGGAAAAGAACGAAGTTGTGATCATCGACACGCGGAACGAACCGGCGTTCAAACAGGAGCACATCAAGGGGGCGATCCTGGTTCCGGCCGGCACACTGGCAGCCAAGTTTGATTCATTGCCGAAAGGCAAGCTGATCGCGGCTTACTGTACTTGACCAGCCGAACATACGAGCGCCGGGGCGGTGCTCGAACTCAAAGCCAAAGGACACGATAACGCAGCGGCATTGCTCGGTGGACTGGCAGCTTGGAAGAGCGCGGGTTATCCCGTCGAAGCAGGGAACTAAGGGCAAAGGGCCAAGAGCCAAGAGCCAAGAGCTAAAGTTCTCTGGTAGAAAAAAAGGGCCAAGCCTAATCAACTTGGCCCTTTGCACTGAGCTCCTTGCCCTTCGCTCTTTGCCCCTACATCTGTGGGACTGGTTCAGCCTGTCCAAAGGCCGGCAAAGGAGTTACCACCTTCCCTGAAGGCACACACAAAACCGGACATGGAGCATTACGGACCACGCGTTCGATTTCGGAACCGAGCGCCGGCGCCCCACCAAAGAGTGACGCATGCACAGTGGTTCCAATCACGATCAGGTCGGCATCGATCTGGGCTGCCAGCCCGACAATCTCAGCATATGGCCGGCCTTCCGCGACGTGAGCTTTTATCTCGCGACCACGTTCGCGCGCAAACGCTTCCATACGCTCCTTCACCTCAGCGCGCATGCGCGAGAGGGCTGACTTGCCGCCTTCCGGAAACATGACTGAGATCTGTTCGAAGTAATCGCCGATCACATAGACGACGTGACCCTCGGAGCCGCTGGTGTCCATCAATTCACGCGCGACGTTGGTGGCGGCGACTGACGAGGCCCGGAAATTAGTCGCCAGCAGGATACGGTTCAAACGAATCTCAGTGTGCTCGCCCCGATGATGCACAAAGTCGCGCTGCGGTGGCCGCACCGTCAGCACCGGACAGGGAGCTTCGGCGATGATTTCTTCCGCTGTCGAACCAAACATGGCTCGAGAGATTCCCCTGCGACCATGAGTGACGACGGTGACGAGATCAATATCATAGTCCCGCACGGCCTTGGCGATCTCCGGCGCGGGTTCGCCTTCGACAATGACTGGTTCGACTTCCAAGCCTGCGAGCATTGGATCGGTCAGCAGCGATTTAACCTCGCGCCGTAGATCCAGCAGCCATTTGGCGTCCTGATCCTCAAACACATGCTCAGGCAGGGTCATCAAGTTGGCGGGAACCGGGCCCGTCTGCACGCTGAACAAAATGACGCGGCCATGCGCGGCATGAGCAAACGCGGCCGCGTACTTCAAAGCCGAACGAGCGTGCGGCGAAAAGTCGGTCGGAAACAGAATGTTTTTGAATAGAGGCATGATTTTTGTCACTTGTTAGTGGTCACTAGTCAGTAGTCAGTGGTCAGTGGTCTGTTGTTAGCTGTTAGTTGTTAGTAATCAATAGCCAGTCAGTGAGTATTTCGTATCAACTGACAACTGACAACTGACAACTGACAACTGACAACTGACAACTGACTATCAAATAACTTTCGTTCCGGCGATCCGGTCAAGCTGTAAACCAAACCTGGAGTGTTCGATCGCCTCCCTGCGCTTTCGCGCGACGCCCAGCAATTCGAGGGCAATCCTTTCACGCACTCGCCGCGCGCGATCTCCTGACGCGACCCTGTCGACGGTCCGGCGCAGCGCTTCACTGAGGCCGGAAACGTAGACAGCCTCAGGCACATCCTGCGTCAGGGATACCGTCCCATTCGCGTAGGTAAGCGCGTTTGACAGCGGATCAAGGTAGGCATAATCGTCGGCCAGTTCCAACCTCACCGCATAAAAGATTGAACCAAAATCCTCGGCGCTGGCCTTGATGCCGCGCTCAACTGCGCCGATTAATTCGCCGCCGAGGCTGATAGTCAAAGACTTTTGACCTTCCGTCTCGGGCATCAACTCCGGCTCAGGCTGAGATTGTGCGTCTCGGTCGCGTACCTCGATTTCGTTTTCGGGGCTAATTTCTACCGGCGGCGCAATGACGGCCGGCCGGGCCGCAATGGGTGGTTCAGCTGCAAAAGAACTTGATTCGGTTGAGCTGGAGGCAACAGCAGGCGCTTCGTCCGGGGGCGATGCGGTCCGGCCTTGAGCTCCAATGGTCTCTGTCGCGCCCTCAAATACGCTTATCGTCCCGGGTGTCTCGCGGGCTCGCAAAACCAGCCGGTGCAGGGCAGCTTCTTCAAGCGTATCTGTGCCCGCAGCGTAATCCACTTCATGGACCAGTGGAGTGCTGGAACCGTTCAAGAATACATCGGCTGAGTAGTTCGTCAAATCGACCCGCACACGGCCCACGAACCCGCGCTGTGTCAGGCTACGCAGCAACGACCAGAGATTTACAAACGCCGTATCGAGATTTTCGTAAAGCGCTTTTCCGTTTGTCGTCGAACTCATCAGGAAATTAACTGATCGAGCCGGAGTCTAACAAAGGCAAAGCCGTGAGGGCAAAGAGCAAAGGGCAAGGGGCGAAGCGCAAGCGTCGCTAGCTCCTTTGCCCGGTCGTGGTGAAGCACAAACTGAAGCTTGAACTGGCTTTGCCCGAAAAGTCGACGTTGTCGGATCGAACTAGTGAATGCTGGGAACGTGGACGTCCCCGTCCGCACCGTTTGTTGTACGACGCCTAATCGTTTTATCAATAAGTAATCACCGAAACCATTCGCGCTTCGCGCTCAATGCGGACGAGGACGTCCGCGCTCCCAGCGAGTACGCGACTTGTTCTTACCAGAATCGACTTTTCGGGCAAGGCCGCTTGAACTCTAAACCGCCTCACCGCTCCTCGCCCTTTGCTCTTTGCGCTTAGCCCATTCTTTGTTATTCTCCGCGGAACTATCGCGAGACCGGCATTGAATCCGACTGAAGGAGACATCGACCTTGCTTCGCGGCATCTTTCGCACAAAAAATCTGGATGACATTTTAGCGTCCGCTGGTGGGCCGCAATTTTCTTTGAAGCGCACCCTGGGTGCTTTTGACGTTACCCTGATCGGCATTGGAGCAATCATTGGCGCGGGCATTTTTGCGACGGTGGGAACGGCTGCGGCCGGCGAGAAAGACATCACGGGTGTGCTGTTGCGGCCCGGCGCCGGACCGTCTCTGATGCTCTCGTTCGTGATAACGGCAGTGGTGTGCGGGTTTACCGCGCTCTGTTATGCCGAACTCGCTTCAATGGTGCCGATTTCCGGTTCGGCCTACACCTACTCGTACGCGACCCTGGGCGAGTTGGTCGCCTGGATCATCGGTTGGGATTTGATCATTGAATACGCTATCGGCAACGTGGCCGTGGCCATCAGCTGGGCCGGTTATTTCAATGAGTTTCTCCGGGCCCTGGGAATCGCTTTGCCGGAATGGCTGGTGAACAACTATCGCACGGCCACGCCGGAGATCCTGGCCGCGGCGCCGCATCTATTCGGCAAGGCCATCGTCTTTAACGCACCCGCTTTTCTCATTGTGGCCTTGATCACGGTCGTCCTGGTTTGGGGTATCAAAGAGTCATCCAGGTTTAACGCCGTCATGGTCGGCATCAAGATACTCGTGCTGTTGTTCTTCATCGTGATCATGCTCTATTACGTTTCGCCGACGAAGATGGAGGCCAACTGGCATCCCTTTCAACCAATGGGATGGTCCGGCACCTTCACCGGCGCAGCGGTCGTTTTCTTTGCCTACATAGGCTTTGACGCTGTGTCGACGGTGGCTGAAGAAACGAAAAATCCGGCGCGCGATTTACCGATCGGGATCATTGCCAGTCTGATCGTTTGTACCGTTCTCTATGTCGTCGTGGCGGCAATTTTTTCCGGCGCGGTGCCGTTCAATGTGCTCGAGACCTGGTCCAAGGGCGACCTCGATAAATCACTTTCGATAGCTTTGACGACCGTGGCGCCCAACGCGCGTTGGCAGGCCGGCGTCATTGCCTTTGGGTCGGTGATTGCCCACACCGCGGTGCTCCTGGTCTTTCAAATGGGACAGCCCCGAATCTTCTTTTCGATGGCCCGCGATGGCTTGCTGCCTTCGGTCTTCGCTTCGGTGCATCCGAAATTCAAGACTCCGCATGTGACCACGATTTTGACTGGCGTGTTTGTGGGCGGTATCGCGGCTTTCGCGACAGTCGATGAAATGGTGAGCTTGACGAACATCGGCACCCTGTTCGCCTTCATCCTGGTTTGTATCGGCGTGATCGTTTTGCGTTACAAAGAGAAGGATCGGCCGCGCTCGTTCAAGGTTCCTTTTGGCGCCTGGCTGCTGCCCGGTCTGGGCGCTTTGTCGTGCGCATTCCTGATTTACTACCTGCCAGGAGGATCGTACTGGCGATTTATTGCCTGGTTGATGCTGGGTTTTGCGGTTTACCTGTCTTACGGCTATTCGCACAGCGGGCTTGGAATCAAGATTGGCCGCGCGCGCATTACTTCGTCGTGGTTGCTGCTGATGGCAGTTGGGTCGTTTTTGATTGCCATTGGACTTCTAATCATTCCACACGACGAGGGACCTCGCGAATGGATCAGGTTGGCGGGTACAGGGTTCGTTGAAGGGACGCGAGTGATCATTGCATTCGGCTTTATGGTTGTGGGCCTGTTATTCGCGGCCATAGGCGGAGTGTTGGGAATGTCTAAGAGTTCACCGGCGACGTAGGTTTGGCTGAAGGTGCAGCTGCGAAGCAGCGGTCAGAGTTAAGCCCAAGGCGAGGCTTTGCGAGCCTTGGGTCAATCCACCTAAGGTAATCGAGCCCCGAAGGGGCGACAGCGATCAGCGTAATTGGCCGGACGCTGTTTACGAACTCTCTGTCGCCGCTTCGCGGCTCGCCGAATCTAACAAATCATTACCCAAGCCCCGCAAAGCCTCACCTTGGGCTTAACTCTGCCGCTGCTTCGCAGCTGAGAGCATCTCAGCTCCAATTCCGTATCACCTCGTTCGTTTCAAATCCTTAATTATCTCGCGACTCGCATTCATCCCCGGCGCTCCGGTTACGCCACCGCCGGGATGGGTCCCCGAACCGCACAAATACAGTCCTTTGATCGGCGTGCGATACTGCGCCGATCCAATTACCGGGCGAAACGCGAACAGCTGGTCGAGCGACATCTCGCCATGATGAATGTGTCCCCCGCTCAGTCCGAATGTGCGCTCCAGATCGAGCGGCGTAAACACTTTCCGTCCGACGATCAATTCCTTCAGGTTCGGTACGCATTCGGAGAGCGTTTCGACAATCGTGTCGCCTAATTCCTCGCGCCGCGAATCCCAGTCACCATTTCTTAGACGATAAGGTGCGAACTGCGCATGAATTGAAATGACGTGCGCACCATCCGGAGCGAGGGACGGATCCGTTAGTGTGGGAATCGTGATGTCCATGTATGGTCGCGTTGAGAAGTCGCCATACTTTGCCGCGTCAAACGCGCGCTCGAGATAATCGATTTCCGGACCGACGTGAATCCGGCCCGACAGTTTCTCAACACAGTTTCCACCGGCACAGTCGATACCCGCGAATTTCGGCAACGCCGACAGTGCCAGATGCACTTTCGCCACGGTCCCGCTGGCGCGATAGTTTTGAATTCGATTCCGGAAACTCAGGTCAAGCTCGCCAAAGGCTAAAAGGTCCAGGAAGGTCACTCCCGGATCGGCGCCGGAAACAACTGTCCAAGCTGGAAGTTCCGCGCCGTTCGCAAGCACCACGCTCGAAACCCGATCGTTGCTGACACTGATGCCGGTAACTTCCGAATCGGTGCGAATCTCGCCTCCGGCGTCGGTGACCGCCTTAGCCAGCGCTTGCGTCAACGCGCCCATACCGCCTTTAACAAAAACAGACGGGCCGATTGCGCTGCCATCGATGGCTGCTTGCAGCAGAACTGCTCCACTGGTGCCGGCCGACCACGGCCCGGCGTTGGCGCCAAAGATTCCACGCGCCGCAACGATCGCGCGCAAGCTTTCGGTCTCGAACCATTCGGCGGCGAGATCGGCAACCGCCATTGGCGCATAGCGAAGCAGCCGGTATTCATCTTTCTTCCCGAGACCGCGAACGCCCCAGCCGAGCTTGCCCAGGTGCCACAATTCGCTTTTGCTTGGTGCATCAATGTCTGGCGGCGTCAATTCAAGCAGCGGCCTGATCGCGCGGCCAATGCGAGCAAAGGTGGAAACGAACTCGGGATAATTTTCGGAATCGGCCCGTGAGACAGACGTTAGTTCGGCGGCAGTGCGCTCCGCATCTTCGTAAATGAAGACCGGGGGTCTGTCGTAGCCGAGAGCGCAAACACGCACCGGGGGGTTAATGAACTCAATTCCATAACGTTCCAACTTCAGATCGTTAGCAACCTGGGGCAGGAGTGGGCCCGTCGAGCTGGCCAGACTTGAGCAACGAAACCCGGAATGGAATTCTTCGGTCACGCAAGCGCCGCCAATCATCGAACGACGTTCGAGAACGATTGGCTTCAAACCAGCTTTGGCGAGATAGAACGCCGCCACCAGGCCATTGTGCCCGCCGCCGATAATGATGATGTCGCGTTTGTTCATCGAAGAAAAATTAGCCGCGGATCAACGCGGATAACACAGATATGAAAAAGCAAAATGCCAGTCATTGATTTCTTTGGTTCTGATCCGCGCTTAATCCGCGTTTATCCGCGGCTAATTCTTATCCTTCAAAATCATCATCGCGGCATTCCGGCCGCTCGCGCCCATGATGCCGCCGCCGGGATGCGTCGCCGATCCGCACATGTAAAGGTTCTTGATCGGTGAACGGTATTGGGCCCAGCCGGGCGCCGGTCGCAAAAAGAAGAGTTGCTCCAGGGTCAACTCGCCCTGAAATATGTTTCCCTCCGACAGACCAAAGTCGCGTTCGAGATCGAGCGGCGTCACCACCTGCCGGTGAAGAATGATGTCTTTGATATTGGGCGCATGCTCGGCGATCGTGTCGATTACCGTATCCCCAAACTCTTCACGCTTTTCGTCCCAGTTTCCTTCTTTCAGGTTGTACGGCGCATATTGCACAAAGCACGACATGACGTGTTTGCCCGGCGGCGCAATCGAAGGATCGGTCAACGTCGGAATCACGATGTCGATGTAAGGACGCCGCGAAAAACGTCCGTACTTCGCGTCATCATAAGCACGCTCCATGTAATCCACGCTCGGTGAAATTGAAACTGCGCCGCGCAGATGCGCGCCCGGTCCCGGCTTGCTCTTGAAATCCGGCAGGGCATCGAGCGCGAGATTCACCTTGCCTGATGAGCCACGAAACTTGTAACGCTTGATGTCGTCGACAAAATCGTTCGGCAGATGCTCAGCGCCGATCATTTTCATGAATGTCAGCCGCGGATCCACGCTCGAGGAAATTACGTCGGCGTAAATTTCATCGCCGTTTTCCAGTACGACACCTTTAGCGGCGCCGTGCTTGAGAATGATTTTCGCGATCGGTGCTTCGGTGCGGATTTCGACCCCGGCTTCGCGCGCCGCGTCGGCAATTGCATTTGAGATTGCGCCGGTGCCGCCGCGTGACAAGCCCCACGATCGAAACGCGCCGTCAATTTCTCCCATGTAATGGTGCAGCAGCACGTAAGCGGTGCCCGGACTGCGCACGCCGAGGAACGTGCCGATGATTCCCGACGCCGACATGGTCGCTTTGAGCACGTCAGTTTCGAACCATTGATCGAGAAAATCGACGGCGCTCATCGTCATCAACTGCACCTGGTTGTACTTGTCGTCGGTTGAGAGCTTTTGAAACCGCCGGCCCATCGTCAGCAAATCCATCAACCCTTTGGGATTGAGCGAAGCCGGATCAGGCGGCGTCATGTTCATTACGGGTTTGACGAAGTGGGCCATCTCGATCATCGCTTTGCCGTATTCGTCATAGGCCTCGGCATCGAGTCTTGAGTGCCGGGCGATTTCCATGCGGGTCTTTGCGTGGTCGTTTACTCGCCACAGATAATCGCCGCCCGGCATCGGCGTAAAGGTGCCGTCGAGCGGAAGAATCTCGAGGCCATGCCGCGGCAAATCCAATTCACGAATAATCTCGGGACGGAGCAGGGAAACGACGTAAGAACAAACTGAGAATTTGAAGCCCGGAAAAACCTCTTCGGTCACCGCCGCGCCGCCGAGCACGTGCCGGCGTTCGAGCACGAGCACGCGTTTGCCCGCGCGCGCGAGATAGGCGGCGTTGACCAGGCCGTTGTGGCCGCCGCCGATTACTATGCAGTCGTATTTCTTAATCATGTAGCGCAAGCTGTCAGCTTGCGGGCGCAAACTAACAGTTTGCGCCACAAGCCGCTTGTTGAAGATTGGCTAGGATACTTATAATCACTCGCCCTTACAATTCCGTGGCACAGACTTTCGTCTGTGATTGTTACTGAAGTCTGTGCCACTATCTCTGGGTACGGAGGACGACATGCCAATCAGTAAAATGATCCTGCCCGAGTTCGAACATGAAATGGCAAACACGCGCAAGACGCTCGAACGAGTTCCGGATGACAAATTCAGTTGGAAGCCGCATGAGAAATCGATGACGCTCGGCGGGTTGTCTACTCACTTGTCTAATATTCCGAGTTGGACTGCTATGACGTTTGACCGTGACGAACTGGACATCTCGCCGCCGGGTGCGCCGCCTTATCGTCTGGAGGAAGCAAAGTCGCGCACGGAGCTATTGGAGGCGTTCGATAAGAACGTGACGTCGGCCCGAGCCGCTTTGGAAGCTGCCACCGATGAGAACTGGCAAGGCAAATGGTCTCTGCTAATGACCGGCAAAACCATCTTTACCCTGCCACGCACGGCGGTGATGCGCGGCTTCGTAATGAACCATTTGATTCATCATCGCGCACAACTCGGTGTCTACCTGCGACTGCTCGATGTGCCCGTGCCGTCAATTTATGGACCGTCTGCCGACGAAGGCGGATTCTGAGACAATTTGGAGTGCGGCGACTAGTCGCCGCTTTAAAAGCGCCGACAGGCTTTGCTGCAAAAGTCGGCGAACAAGCGCCAACGGCGCGAAATGTAAGCCCCAGGTGAGCGTCAAGTCAGATTTAGAAAGCGCTGAAGGCGCGAAATGGAACCGTTAAACGAAGACAGCACTAGTGGCGCTGACGTTATTTCGCGCTTTCAGCGCTTGGATCCTGCAACTACCTCAACCTGGGCCGGTGGCCCAGGCTGTTACATTTCGCGCCTTTGGCGCTGGAACTCCGAGTTTTGACAGCGCCTCTGAAGTGCTGGGCTATTTCCATTAGTCCCGCTTCCGGAGGTGGAAAAAACTTTTGCAGCAAAGCCGCGCTGACAAGTCAGCGCACTCCAAATTCAGCGCGCATCCCTTGAACCCGGTGCCTTTCATCGACGTACGAGGTCGAGGAGAACGTCATGCATTGCCCTCGCTGCGGAATCACGGCCACGACTAATCAGCAGTTTTGTCGCGGCTGTGGCTTGAGTCTGGAAAAGGTCGCTGAGATCCTCGGCGAAGAAATCGCGATCCAATCTTCCTCGCCGGCCCACGAAGCGGCGCGCCTCCGCGAACGTCAACAAAAATTTGAGAACTGGGCGGGCATAGCTGGACTGTCAACGTTCGGTTTGATCCTGCTCCTGCTCATCGTTGTCGTTTTTACACAGATAATTCTCAGGGGTGGGCTTCTAATCATTCCTGGAGTCCTGCTGATTCTGTTGGCCGCCGGTGCGGGAGCGATGGGTATCTTCCAGACCTATTCAAAATCCCTGAAAGCAAAGCTCGGAGAAAGACCGTTGCCGCCTTCAATTGAGCCGCTGACGATTGGCGCACCCGACACTTACCCTTTGCCGCCCCGGAGTGTTAGTGAAGGAACCACTGAATTGTTGGAGGTGAAGAAGAGCCCCGAAACCGGACCCATCGATAGTTAGGTTGCTGGTTTCGCAAGTCGAATTGCTTCAGCCACTCGAATCGCGTCCGTCCCGGCCCTGACGTCGTGGACCCTGATAATGTGGGCACCCTGCAAAACCGACGCGACGACGCTGGCCACCGTGCCGTAAAGCCGCTCGTCAGCCGGCGCACCATCGAGCAGCTTTCCAATAAAAGACTTCCGCGAAGTGCCAATCATGATTGGCAGATCTGGAAAGGCGTGCGCGATCTGATCCAGCTTCGCGATCAACTCACAGTTCTGCGCCACTGTCTTTCCAAAGCCGATACCCGGATCTATGACGATGGCTTCGCGCGCCACGCCGTGTTGCTCAGCGATCGCCACGCTGTCGCTCAGGCCCTGGATGACTTCACTCATGATGTCTGCGACCGGTGGTAACTGCTGCATGTCTTTCGGCGTGCCGCGTGAATGCATCAGCACGAAACCGGCGCGGGTTTCGGCGGCGACATCAGCAAGTACCCCATCAAAACGTAATCCCGAAATGTCGTTTATGATCTCGGCGCCGGCCTGCAAAGCGGCGCGGGCAACTGAGGACTTTGTGGTGTCGCATGAGATGGGAACTGATCCTTTGGCGGCCAATCGTTCAATCACGGGAATCACCCGTCGCAGTTCTTCCTCTTCAGAAACAAATTCAGAACCCGGCCGCGTCGATTCACCGCCGACATCGATGATGTCCGCGCCTTGGCTAATCATCCGCTCAGCCTGGGCAATCGCCTGATCGAAAGAAAAGAACTGGCCGCCATCACTGAAACTATCGGGCGTGACATTCAGAACGCCCATGATCAGCGTGCGCTCGCCAAAGGGTAGAGAACGACGAGCAAGTTTCCATTCGCGAACGGGCATGAACAGAAAGTAGAAAGGAAGAACACAAAAGTAAAGACGCGCAGGTGAGTTCGCGGCTCCGCGTTTACGCGGAGATGGTTCATTGGCCGCCTGAAGGCGGAACTCCAAACAGGTAGTCTCCTACATTTGAATGACTTTTCCGTAGCCCAGGCGTTTACGCCTGGGGAATGAAGGCGATAGTTTTCAAAAGCCCCATAAATGGGGCTTTGATAGCACCCGTTGTTTTTCACCCAGGCGTAAACGCCTGGGCTAGAGAAAACGTTACGATGAGATTAGGACACCACCTCCAAACATGCCGCCTTGACCATGCTCTCTGCGGTTTGTTATAAAAATCGTTCATGCTGGACACGAAATTCGTTGTTCACGCAGCGCCATCATTCCGCAGTAGCTCAATGGCAGAGCATTCGGCTGTTAACCGAAGGGTTGTAGGTTCGAGTCCTACCTGCGGAGCCACCTTCGGGAAAGGGTCGCTGGAAGTAGCTCCGGCGACCTTTTGTCTTTGTTATTGGATGCCTACGGTTTTGCGAATCGCTGACGGTGCTCTATCGACGAGATGAAGGCCTTGACCATCTCGGCTTCGCAAAGTTGCCATTGAATTGATTCAGCTTTAGTCAACCAAAACTCGTACCCTGTGTAATCCGTGTCGGGCAGGTCATTCGGATTGCGATGTAAGTAACCAAAGTACTGCATCAGCACAAAGGCGCGACTGTTTTCCTCCTGAATAAACCCTGGGTTCTCGACTACCTTGCGTAGAGCGCGTCCTCTAGCCGCTGGGTCCCCCGAATCGCACAAAAATATGTCTTTGCTTTTTCGATCTATCTATGTAGAATACTGGCTAACAAGCATTCTAGCTAAGAAAAAGCTTACTTCGAGGTGTTCTTGCTATGGGAAAAGGGTTTCTCTCCTACGCGTCGGCCGTGATCCTGCAAGCAGTAAGCAACGGGTATCTGTACGGATTCGACATCATCGACATTTCTGGCCTTCCGGGCGGGACCGTCTATCCCGCTCTCCGGCGCCTGGAGGAGGCCGGTTATCTCACTTCGCAATGGGAAAAGCCAAGCATCGCGCAGAATGAACCGCGCCCGCAACGCAAGTATTACGAACTGACGAAGCCGGGTCGCGAGACGTTAGCCGAAGCGGTGAAACGGTACCGACTCCTGGAACAAACACAACCGATCAAACAACGTCAGCCAAAACCATCACGCGCATGAGGTAGAAAGCCGTGCTCTTCGCCAGACCACATCTGCGGTTGATCGCGCTCGTTGGGATCATCGTGCCCCAACGGTTGCGGGCTGACTGGCGGCAGGAGTGGGAGGCCGAGTTGCAACATCGGGAACTGCTTTTGGCCCAGTGGGATCGACTCGATTGGCGAAGCAAGCTCGATCTCATGCGACGTAGCGCGAGTGCGTTTTGGGATGCACTCTGGATGCAAACGTATCGGTGGGAGGACGCGATGATTCAAGACCTGCGTTTTGGAATCAGAATGTTGCTCAAGAACAAAAGCTTCACTGCGGTGGCTGTGCTCTCACTCGCGCTGGGCATCGGGGGGAATACAGCGATCTTCAGTTTGCTTGATGTCGTCCTCCTCAAGTCCCTCCCCGTCGAGGAGCCGGACAAGTTAGTGCTCTTTGGCAAAGGTGAAGAGACGGGCCCCAACACGGGCTTTCCGAACAAAAGCTGGGAGCTCTTTTCCTATCCTTTCTATCAAGAGGTGCGGCAGCGTAATGAAGTCTTTTCCGAGGTGACGGCGCTCCTGAGCACTCCCGGGTCTCCGCACGGTATCGTCAATACAAATGGATCGAGCGGCGAAGCGGAAAAGCTGAATATTCAATTGGTCTCCGGCACTTATTTCTCAGTGTTGGGCCTCCAGGCAAGTTTGGGACGCACTTTCACTGAGGCAGATGATCAGACAGCGGACGAGCCACCAGTCGCAGTCATCAGCTACGCCTGGTGGCAACGCCGATGGGGCGGCGACCCCGCAGCGATTGGCAAAACCATCTCGGTGCGCCAGACCGTTTACACCATCATCGGCATCGCGCCCAGGGAGTTTTTTGGCACCACCGTTGGGCAAGCGCCGGACTTATGGGTACCGCTGGCGCGGGAAGCGCAGTCGCCGAACTCCCTCTGGAGTCAGCTTCATGACAAGGAGTCTCAATCGCTCTATCTCATCGCCAGGTTGAAAAATGGTGTGAGTGCCGAGCAGGCGAGCGCTGCCGTTAATCTGCTTTTCAAACAATCCTTGCAAGAACGCGCCGGGGCGCAAGCCTCGCCGGAGCGCTTGCAGGCGATCGAGCGGGCCAGCATTGAACTGACGCCAGCGGGTCGGGGGCTTTCGGAACTGCGCGCCAGGTTCTCACTCTCGCTACGCATTCTGATGGCCGTGGTCGGGGTGGTGCTGTTGATTGCGTGCGCTAACGTGGCCAATCTGCTCTTAGCACGCGCCGCCGCGCGGCAGAAAGAGTTCGCCGTGCGCCTGTCTGTCGGCGCAAGCCGCACGCGCCTTGTCCGGCAATTACTCACCGAAAGCGTGTTGCTCGCAGGCCTCGGCGGGATAGTGGGAATCGCGCTGGCCTGGTGGGGCAGTCGCTTGCTCGTCCTGATGGCATCCGCCGGTTCAGAAGCCCTGCCGCTGGATGTTACGCCGAATGCCCGCATCCTGGGCTTCACGTTGCTGGCTTCGTTACTTTCAGCCGCGATCTTTGGCATTGCTCCGGCCCGGCGTGCCGCCCGGATCGAACCGAACTCTGCGCTCAAAAGCGGGAAAGGCCTGGCCCAGGCCACAGGGCGGCTGGGCAAGGCGCTCGTCGTCGCGCAGGTCGCGCTCTCGCTGCTGCTGCTGGTCGGAGCAGGCCTGTTTGTGCGCACGCTGATGAATTTACAAAACGTGCCGACCGGCTTCGCTCAACAGAACGTCTTACTCTTTCGGCTTGATCCGGCAACGACCGGTATCAAAGGGGCGCAATTTGCCCCCCTGCTGCGCGAAGTGGAAGAAAAGGTCAAGGCCGTGCCGGGCGTACAAGCGGCTTCATTTTCAACTTTCATCTTCAATCAGGGCCAATGGACCAGCCGGGTTTACACCGGCGCGCCGGAGCAACCAGAAGGACAGAAGAGTGTCAGGCAAAACCTCGTTGGCCCGGACTATTTCAAGACGATGGGGATTTCGCTCATAGCTGGTCGGAGCTTTGGCCCGCAGGACACAGACCACTCCCCAAAAGTTGCCATCATCAGTGAAGCCATGGCCGAGCGGTTCTATCCTAATGAGTCTCCTCTCGGTCGGCGCTTTAGCACGTATGGGTCCAGCGAGCAGTTCGAAATCATCGGCGTGGTGAAAGACGCTAAGTATGGGACTGTGACCGAGCAATGGCGACCCATGGCCTATTACCCGCACGCGCAGAGCCCACAACCGCTCGGCAACCTTGTCGTGCGGTTCTCTGGCCCGCCCGCCGCCATCGTTCCACAGGTGCGGCAAACCATTCAGCAGGTTAATCGGCATCTGCCGATTGACGAAGTCGTAAGCTTGTCCGAACACATTGGCCGTTCGCTCACCCAGCAGAAACTGGTCGCCCGGCTCGCGTCCTTCTTCGCACTGCTCGCGTCGCTCCTGGCGTGTGTCGGGCTATACGGCGTCCTGTCCTATACCGTCGCGCGGCGGACCAATGAAATCGGCATTCGGAAAGCACTCGGAGCGCAAACCCACTCCGTGCTCTGGCTCGTGTTACGCGAGGCCGTGAAGCTGGTGCTGATCGGCCTTGGTATTGGGTTGGTTGCCGCTGCGTATACCACGAAGATCGCTGAGCGATTGCTGTTCGGCTTGAAACCAACCGACCCTCTCACCTTGATCGGTGCGACCTTGCTGCTGCTAGTGGTTGCGACCATGGCCGGCTATCTGCCCGCACGAAGAGCGGCCCGTGTTGATCCGATGGTAGCGTTAAGAGACGAGTGAGACTGGAGGAAGCTGTTTCGCCCACGACCCAGATCAAGAGCAGAATGGTTTTTGTACATGTGAGTACCCGGGCGGGCCGGTGACGGTCACCAGGACCTGCGACAACGATCCGCCGGATGATCCACCACTCTGCGACTAGTGTCATGCCGTGACGAGGGGGCTACAGTTGAGTCAAGAGCGCTTTAGGAACAAAGTCGGATTACCTTCGTGTAATCATGACAAGTCTCGACTTAACTATGAAGTGACTTTCTTATGAGCCGACTTAATAGCAGTACGATTAGAGTGGGGGCAATGCTGGCGATTGCTTTTGTGAGTCTGCAAGCGCGACCTACGGTTGCGCAATCACAATCGCAACCGTCGCCGACCAACCGCAACGCCTCAGACATAATAATCTCCGACGCGAACTTCGCGATCGTTGCTCAACACATACGTGAGCTGAAGAGTCCCACGTTTAGAGCCTTGTTGCGCGCCAGACTTAGTAGTTGGAGCACCTCAGGGGATATCGCCGAACGGCGGCAAGCCGCGCTCCACGGTGCGACAGAGGCGCTGGCTGACTTGTGCGCAAATCAGGATGACGTGAGGACGCCGACCGCAGTGTGGATTTACGACATGTTGGCACGAGAAATCAGGTCTCTGGATCCCGATGGCGCCGAGGCCGCTCTCAAAAAGTGGGCGCTCAAGAAAGATGAGAGCGTGACGGATGCATCTAAAGACTTCGCGGCCGCAATTAACTCCCTGAGTAGCGGCACACATGACCCAGGCACTCAGGAAAAAGCAAGAGCAGCTATCGCAACGGGCCAAATATCCGCGGCAGGTCTGCTTGGCCAATTTCTGCGTTTGCAAAAGTCGAATCCCTCGGCTTTGCCAGGCTTGATTTCAGCTATGCTGACTGTCGAAGAACAGCAGCCGGGTTTTATCCCGTTGCAGCTCGTCTCTTTTTTCGCTCCGATCTTCCTAAACAAAGATAATCCAACGGAACTCCAGAACAGGTTCCTGGTTGCCGCACTTCGCCGCACCAGGCTGCCTCCCGAGCAGCTTGCCGATCCGATCATTAGAAGCCAGGTGGTGACGACCCTTAGATGGATCGCCGAGTCCACAAAGTCGCTAGCACCGGCACTTTATCCGGAGGTTGCAACAAGATTGAATTCCCTGGGCGCCTCGAGAAATGACGCTGGGCGCGCCGACGCTGAGGCGCGTATCCGCAACAGCTCAGATCAGCTTCAACAAATAGAAGCCGAGATAGAACAGACCAGCGATAAGGAATACAAGCTGCAACTATTGAACCGCGGTGCGCGGCTCGCTCTCTCGACGCAAAAACTGAAGAAGGCGGTCGACCTCGTGGTCGCGGCGCAAGATGAAGAAGGAACAAACAATGGCGACTGGGACAGCTTTTTGGGTGACGTTGCGCGGGCCGGATTCAAACAGCGACAGCCCGAGTCATCGACTTACGCAATCTCAGGGATGTGGAAGCCACTGGCGAAGGTTAGCGAGATGCTCGGGTTGGCCAAGTACTATGGAGACAACGACGATCCGGAAAAGAGTCGGAGCGCGTTGAGTGATGCCGCGAAAATTCTGAAACAAGCCGATACCGATAATGACAAATTGAAGTTGACGATTGGACTTGCGCAGATCACTCTTGCGACTAACCCTTCGGCTTCATATGACGCATTCCGTCTGGCAGTGGATACGATCAATCAACTCGCGCCGCCCGAAGAAGCAAAGAAAAAGATCTACTACGGTGCGCTGATGCCTGTTGCCGAAGAACTCATCAAGAGCTTCCGTTTGATGGCCGGCCAGGATGATGCTGCGGCGCTGGCGTTAGCTCAGGATATCAAGTTATCCGAATTACGAGTGTCGGCTCTAAGTGGTGTCTACAGCCGCCAGCGCTCGGCATCTGCTAAGGTCAAGAACGATTAGTTGGGATTAAAGAATATGAAATGGAAACGCGTTTCCATCGGGTTGTTCATCTTGCTGGCAATTATGACCGTTGCCGATGGACTGCTAATTCGGCAAAACTTGCAGATGAGACGGCTGGCTCAACCTGCGGCGGCCGCCGGGCTCTAACGGTTTTTCTTGAAGCTGTAGTCGAGCAGCTCGGTCGTTGATTTGACAGAGCCCGTGTCTGTCATAGATTTGACCATCCCAATCCAGTTAGCAAACCAGTAGATCTTGGTTACCGGCGTTCCCCCCTGAATGATTTTGGTCTCAACCTTCATCGCCTGAAATTTACCTGCTGGAACTTCCACTAGCTCAGCACCCATGACGCGGCTGGATTCTTCTATTTCAACGCCCATCATCCCCTTTCCCTTCCACTGCCAGGAAGAGCCAGCGCTCAAGGGATTCTTTAAGTACTGCTTAACTGGTTGATAATCTGCCTCAAGGCTTCGTTCTTTGGATAGGCGATGCGATGCATGAGAACCCACCCAGTGGGCTTCGAGTACCAGTCATGAATAGGCTGAAATGTGGTGAGCGTCTCCACCAGATACTGATTTGTCCCATCGCTTTGCTTCTCGTCACTGAGGACTTTGATGGTGAAGTCCGACTGCTTACCATCGGCAGTCGTTGAGCGGTACTTCCACCAGTCGCCAACGTGCAGCGGGAAGTAGTCAGGCGGGGGCTCCTGGGGCTTTTGTGCCATCACCGCCGGCAGCGCCAGCGACATCAGGAGCAGTGCAGCCAAAATGCGAAATCTGGTCATGGTCTTTAGGCCTCCATACTCTGTTAGGAATAAACAATTCGCCAAAGTCGGAGTTGCCGGGCGCGGCGATTTTATACACCGGCGGCCCCAGACATTCAATAGATAGTCGTCGAGATAGCCGTCGAGGGGGACTCGCTGTTTCAAAATCAAAGAATTCTCCGAGCCCGCCAGGTTCTTTGAAGTCGGGTCCGTTTGATCCGGCTGGACCCAACGATGTGGCGCCGGTTGCCGCATCGAGAGCATGAATGCCACCCCCCGGGAAATGCCGGTAGAACTTTGCTTACCGACAGTGACGAACACCTTGCCTTCGGCGATTAGCGGATACGATGTCGGACGCCTAAGTCGCGGGACCAGCGTTGAAGGCTGCGGATAAGTTTTGGTTATTCGCCTTAACCTTGACAGATAAAAACATTGCCTCGCGGATTGCCATGTGATAGATTGCCCGCGTTCTACCAAGGGCTGTCTGCTACCTCCATTACTTCGCCGTTAGGGTTTAATCAACGGGCGGATCCATTACGAGGGCCTCAGTGGCAGAGAACTGATTCCCTCCCGCGCGCCCGTTATTGAGTCGCTGGCGACTGAGCGATGAGCCGGGAGCCGTCAACACCATCAAATCCAAGCTGGGTTAATCAGTCTCTAGCGGAAGGAAACCGACCTCGAGTTTCAACCGTTTGCAAAAAACGACCGCGAATGCCAACGAGTCTCGCGGCCCAGCTTCAAAAAGCATGCATCATGAAAGTCAAAATGAGGTGACTCATGCCACAAGTAACGATCGAGATAACAAGAGATGATGAAGGGCAAGTAGTTTTCAAGCCCAATCCCGCGGATGTCACGACTCAGGACAACGTTTTCTGGGTCAACAACGACACGGAGCCGCACCTGCCGACGAGAACCGATGGAACCGGACCGGACCAGAAGTGGATGAACTACGAAATTCCGCCAGATGCATCGTCGTCTGGAGTGGTCTTTTTTGATCCAGATACGATAACGGGAAAGAGCCCCATTTACACGGTTGAGTATTTCTGTTCCGTTCATCCCGACGTTCAAAGCGAAAAGGGCACGATCACAGTGGAATCATGAAAGGAGACCGCGATGGCAATAGCTAATGACAGGACAGCGCAGAGTGCCGAAACCGATGAGGATATCCCAGCCGCAAATGAGCAAGAAAGCCGTGCAGATCGTCGAAAGTTTTTGGGCCAGGCATTAGCAGCCACATCCGGCCTTCTGCTCGCCGGCAGATGGCGTGAGTTTTTTCCCTCCTCATTGGTGGGATCAGCTCTTCAGGCCGTGTGTCCTGCTTCCAGCCCGGCTTTTGTTCCGGTAAACGAGATCATCCGTAATGATGGCAAATTGAAAGCCGTGCTGAGTGTGATGGGTGGAAGCCGGAAAGTGGCCGGCAGCGACAAGGCACAAATGCTGCGATATTACGCTGGCTTCAACCCGGACGATCGGAATCAGAAATGGCCTGTGTCAGAGAATGCCGGTCCCGGTCCAACGCTTCGGTGTGAACTGGGCGATAGCGTTCAAATCACATTTCTGAATCGGGTCGATCTCAAGAAGTTTATGGGCACAGGGCTTTATTCAGCCGAAGGCGGAACCGCCACCGGCCTTTGTGATGAGGTCAATGCCGGCAGGTTTTATCCGGCAAATGACAAATACCCCAATTGCTTCCATGCCTCCAGCGCCGCGAACGTTCACTTTCATGGGACTCATGTCAGCCCGTCAACCACGGGCGATAACGTGCTCGTCAACGTCTGGCCCGATCCGACAATGACGGACGCCGACATCGATAAGATTGAGGAGTCGTTCAAGCAAATTTTCGACAAAGGCGAAGCTGTACCAGATTGGAATGCTCTTCCCAAGTGGTGGCGAGATTATCAGATGGGTCCTGAGCCGTTTCCTTCAAACCCGAAGGACCGCAGAGGGCTGTTAGCTCGCTATGACGACACCGCCGTGTACCAGGGACAACGCGGCAAGCTTCCTGAGGATCTGAGGCTCTGGCCGGCGAACGAAGGGAAAATCACCGACAAGAATTGGCCGCAGTACTATGTCGGTTCTTATCCCATCTGCTTCCGCATCCCCAAGTGGAATGGCTCGGAAAACAGCATGGGCCAGGCTCCCGGAACGCACTGGTATCACTCGCACAAGCATGGCTCGACGTCCGTAAATCTTTTCAACGGCCTCGAAGGCGCGTTGATCATCGAGGACAACAGCCCCACAGGATACGATGGCGCGCTGAAAGCCTATTACAGTAAGCAGAAGCCAAGTCAAAAGCTGGACCAATTCGTTCTGGTTTTGCAGCAGCTCAGCGACACCATCAATATGCTGGTTCCTAACCCGCCCGGATCTCCCGCGGTGCTGGTGAACGGTCAGCTTGGTCCCACGATCACTATGAACGCAGGCCAAATTCAACTGTGGCGCGTCATCAACGGAACAGTGCAGGCGTTCATCAGTGCCCAGTTTAAGGCCGTGGATAACTCCAACACCGCGGCGGTTGCATACCGGCAGACCGCACAGGATGGTATTCAACTCGCCTGGAAGAACTACAGCAGCAAACAGAACGCCAATCCGCCGATTCAGCTCGCCCCTGCGAACCGAATGGATCTGCTCGTCCAGGCGCCAGCTAAACCGGGCTGCTATGTGCTGCAGAATGGCAACAATCCGCTGCTCTACATCAATGTTACGGATACTAAAACCCCGATGAAATTCCCGGGGACCGATCCGAACGGCGGGATAACAATAGAGACTGATTATCCGCCCATGCCTACATTCCTGCGGGATATAGTGAAGGTGGTGGAACCGCCTAAGCGCGATCCAATTGTTTACGGTTCGCGTCAGGATCCCGCGCCGTCGCCGACGCCTGCTGATTACGGCAAGCGAACTTTGCTTCAGTTTACGATAGGCACGCCTCAGCACCCGAACAAGCAGTTCAACGGGGAAGTCGATCAGCTGATGACCCTGGGTGATGCCGAGGAGTGGCAGATCGAAAACATGGATACGATTCAAAAAATCAGGCACCCCTTCCACATTCATATTAACCCGTTCCAGATCATTGAGATCTTCGATCCGGCTACCATGACCGAACCGCTAAAATTGCAGCCGCCTTATGTCTGGTGGGATACTTTTCCGATCCCGGCGCCTTCTAATGTATACCCCGACAAAAAACCGCGGCTTGATAACGCCGGGAAACAAACCTTTGTGGCCGGGTACTTCAAGATGCGTAGCCGCTTCGTTGATTTTACCGGCCTCTACGTACAACATTGCCACATTCTGGCGCACGAAGATCGCGGCATGATGCAGCTGCTTCAGGTATGCAGAGACCCCAATAGCGAAGAGTGCAAAAAGCAAGCGAAAGTAGAGCACCACTAGAAGCCGCGCGGCGGGATGCCAATTGCTCCGCGTTGTTAGGTTGCTGCGATCCGTTAGGTGACGCTCGAGCAGATCAAACGGATCGCCCAACCTGGCGGTCAGAGCCTGGTCCTTCCAAGTAGAGTTCCAGGAGGCTCTGGTAGATGAAGTCTCGTCGTGATTGTCTGGTTGTGGATTCCCTTTCTGTGGTAACGGTTACTTTCGGTCTACGCCGCGTTTTGGTCACCAGCCTCGCCTCGGAAAATAGATTAGAAGGGAGAATCACAAGTGCAGTATCGTTTCCAACTCCAACTCTTATTGCATGGAACGATCATGATGCTGATCGGACTGCTGGCAGGGCTGCCCTTGATGTTGGCCATTGACCTTGGATGGGGAGATGCGTCCGTACACTCCTGGGCGGTTGCTCACACCTCAGTAACACTGACGGGCGTAGCATTCATAGCCATCTCCGCAGCGTTTGACCACCTGGTTCATGGAGAGACTCGAGCCGCCGGGATCGCTCCAGATTCCCTGGGCGCTCATTAAAGACCGAACCAAAAGCGTGCGCGACTCACTTGGGCCAGTTGACACGTCCCTCAGGCTGGCTTGCAAAGAGATCATTTCCCGAGTTGTCGCCCTGCATCATGCGTTCGACGGCCATTCGCCGGAACTCACCGTCCCTTTTAGCCCCTTGGCCATTCTTGAGCCCTTGCTCTGCTAAAGGTGTCTATCCCGAGTGTCCCATGCGATGTAACTTTAGGTATTGACAGGCCAGTGACGCTCTAGTAGCCTCCCTTGCTGTAGCGGGAAATGCAGCGGTAGAGCCTGAAAACTGAGCACATCGAAACGGTTTCCGTGTACCTCAAAGGCTTTGCTGGAGGCGAGAAGCCAAGGTGTCAGGCCCACCGTTTCCACAGCTCTACTACCAACCAAAGTGAAAACTAAGCCCGATGACCAGTTACACTGAGATCGCGGCGAGGCATCGGAAAGTCTTGATCGCCAACATTATCATTGCCAGTCAGGCGGTCATCTGGCTTATCACCGCAAGCTTTTTGGTCATAACCCCGAAAGTGATTGTCTCATTCTTCGGTACGTCATACACGCCGTTTACTATTACGCTCGCCCGCATCTTCGGGGCCGAGTTGACAGGCCTCGCTTTTGTGAGCTGGATTACGAGGAACCCGTCAGAGTCCAGCACCCTGCGTGGTCTTGCTCTGAGCTACTTTATATGCAACTCACTCGGTTTTATTGTGAGTCTGTTTGGCTGGTCGTCGGGATCTCTCGCTCAAACAAGCGGGTGGCTGCTCATCGCTCTCTATCTTCTTTACGCTTTGCTCTTCGCATATCTTCGATTCGTGGTTCTCGTGCGAATAGATGAAAGCCTGAAATAAATGGGTCATCAAAACGGCTCAAGATGGGCTTCGATGATGCAATCCAATTCGTTGACAAATGACTGTGTCTCCAATCTAATTGGACCATAGTCAAATCCGGAATCTCTGATGAATAGGACGGACCTTCCCAATGACTTCTCCTCCTGCCGCCGACACTCGCTGGTCCAATGAATTTCTGGAACAGGAAGTAATTAAGATCGTGTCCCGCATCACCAAGGTACCGACAACAAAAATCTTACCCGACACCGATCTGAAAGCTAATCTGAATGTTGACTCGCTTCAAGGTTTGCAGATTGTGGCGGCTCTGGAAAATCAATTCGAGATCACGTTGCCTGATGAGGATTTGGATTCTTACACTAGCGTACGCTTGATAGTTGAAACGGTGAAAAGACTTCGAGCAAGTGCACCCCAATGATGTGATGAAGTGCCCGGGCTGTGAGCTCTCTTACTTCGTTGCCACCGATGCTACTATTGAGCTCAACCGTCAAGGCGAAGACTAATTGAATGGCTTAGAACTTTTTGCTTGACTAGCGTTGCTACTTCGGCGGGCGCATCTTGGGAGGGTTTAAGCTTTTAGTCTGCGCGGCTGACTCTCGGAGAGCTTAGGCAGCAGAAGAACACTCTCACGGCTTTGGAACAGAATGCTTTCACAGATACGTGCCTTGAAGCTGAAGAATCCTGGCACTGTTTCCTAAACGTTAATCAAGAGGCGTAGAAGCGCCTTTAAGCATCAAGGAGGATCCCCTCATGGTCCACCCAACCGCCTCGCCCGGCGTGTGCTGGGGATATTCACCACATTACCTCGGAGCTTCCGAGTAACACTAGAGGGAGAATAACCAGATGAAGAAAGAGAATACCATGCAGTATCGCCTGCAAATCACGCTCTTGGCGCATGGAACTGTCATGTTGTTGATCGGACTACTGGCTGGGGTGCCGTTAATGATAGCGATAAACCTTGAGTGGGGCCTATTCGCGACGCATATCTGGGCAGTTACCCACACCTCAGTTACGATTGTCGGCGCATCTTTTATCGCCATTTCGGGAGCGTTTGACCACTTAGTTCATGGCGAACTCGAATCCAAGATTCTGGTGGGGTCTCTATTGCTCTGCGCCTGGACTTTCACTCCCGGCTTGGTGATCGCAGGGATATTTGGTGTGCAAGGTCTAGAGCCGCACGGGCCTTTCGCAAACTGGGTGGTTTTCATCTTGTTCGTCATTGGCGCGTTCGCGATGGTGTTTGGCGCGGGCGTCATGGTATTGGGGGCGCAGCGTGCCCTTCGAGTGGTCGTCCTGGGCTCGATGAAGAGACCTAAGGATAGCTGACCTGTCGAGAAGGTTACGTATTTGAGCGACGCCGGCGTCTCTGCAACTCTTTGAACTTGAAGGAGCCTGGGACAATGATCGGTCGCCGGTTACTAACCGTGGTTCGAAAGCGCCGCAACCATTCGCAGGTTTAGGAGTATCCTTCATGTCGGATTCAAACCCGCCATCGCGCTGGTCTGATGAGTTCCTCGACTCAATGCGCCTCGTCGCTGATTCAGAGACTGACCACTTGATGGCTGACCTGTTTAGATCAGTCAACCTTGCAGGGCTCCTGGAGCTAAGGTCAATTCTCGAGCGATGGGAAGCGCCTCTCACGCCGAATATTCCGCAGTCAATTCGCGAGTTCTTAGAAAAGCCGGTGGTGTTTCCTGATTGGGTAGATCAAAAGAAACTGGACCGGGCATCTGAAATGTTTGTTTCGTACGGGCCGGTTACGGCGATGATGATCCTGCTTGATGGCTTTCCGCACACCTTAACGAATCCAACCGAAGCTCGCGCTTTTTTCCTAGGCCAGGTATTTAATCCGACGACAATCAAGAACCGGATGTATCAGCTGCCCCACTTCATGATAAGCATCACGCAGAAGGGTGGGCTCGTTCAAAGAAGAGTTCCAGGGCCTCCGGAGTCAGTGAACAAAGGACTGGGTATCATAGCGGCCCAGAAACTTCGTCTGATTCATTCAGGCGTCCGCCTGCGCTTGCAGCTGCCGCAAAAGCTCCCGCAGAACAACTGGGACGTAGCCGTTTGCGGCTTGCCGATCAACCACGAGGACCTGACCGCAGCCATACTGACTCTTTGCTTCTTTACGGGCGACGGGATGAAGAAGCTGGGCATCGAAATATCACCGGAAGACGAGGATGCGCGACTTCATCTGTGGAAGACCATTGGCTTCCTGCTCGGACTTCACGAGGAGATGCAACCGCGGGACCTTGAAGATGCGCGCGCGTTGCACGCTATTATTCGCCGCCGACGTACGCAGAAATCGCCTGAAGGCGTGGCGGTAGCAGCCGAGCTCATTCGGGTCATGCAAAGCATGCTGCCCCGAACACATAAGTCGCTACCCGCGGCTTTGCTCCGGTACAACCTCGACGTGGAAACTGCTGACATGCTGGAGGTCCCCAGGCCACGCTTCCTGATATGGGTCTTGAATGCTTTGAGTTACTTCTTTGTGAAAGAGAGAATCTTCGCAAAGGTTGCCAGACTGATCAGCCCGCCATTGGTCCATTGGCTGATCAACGATAAAAACATGAGCAGAGCAGGAATCTCGGAAATTCCGGCCGCTTTGTCCCAAAGCTGGCATGGGAATCACTGAGCAACAGACTTCAGAGCCACTATTGTAGTGGCTTGGAAACCTGAGTTAGATCTACACGAGCATTTATAAAGAGCACTTGGGCTCACCTTCAAAATGCTCATTGAGTATGAAGGGCAGGCCATGAATGACACCCTTGACTCGATCCAGGTGCTTAGGGTCCGGGATCACGAAGTTTGCTTTAGAGATATCGGTCGCGGGCCTATCGTGATTTTGCTCCACGGGTGGAGCTTGAACTCGACATACTGGGCTCCGCAAATCGAGTTTCTTTCAAAGAAGTACCGTGTCATAACTTATGATTGGCGCGGCATGGGTTGCTCCGGCGGTGGGCAAAAAGCGTTCGACTTTGAAGCACTCTGTGACGAGGCGAGATGCGTCATTGGTGCCCTCTGCGGTGATCAAAAGCCCACGCTGATCGGGCACTCACTCGGCGGCAACATAGTATTACGCCTGGCTATCGAGAGTAGTGAGCAACTATCCGCTATTGTGGTGGTTGATGCTCCGCTCCCACACCGGCTGAAGGAAGAGATACTGTCAATTGTCTTCAGATTAGTTTCTGAAAGGATCAGCCTGAAACTGATGGCGGCCTTTGCAAAAAATGTGCTTTGGGGAGTGAGGTTTTCTCTGGCCAGGCCTGAAATTATTGCCCATTGGAAAACGCAATTTCGCTCCAACTCGGTGCCCGCGCTCATCAACTCATGTGCGGCTTGGGCCAGGCGACCCAATCCGATCCCTGATTTGGACAAGGTCAAGGTCAGGTCGCTGCTGATAGCCGGGGAACAAGACACTGTAACGGGCAAAGATATGAAGAAGCTGCAACAAGCATGGTCCGGCTCTCAGTTGCACGTGATTAGAAATGCCGGCCACATGTCGTTCGTCGAACAACCTGATCAGTTCAACGAGGTCATCGGGTCATTCCTGAATAGCCTGTCTGCCTCTTGAACCGGGCGGCCTTGGACCATCGGCGGGCCGAGAATTGATAGACCGGTAATTCTTTCGAGCACGGTCTTCGCCTCGAGTTGACTGGGATTAACGATCATCGAGGGTATCAACGTCATCGCCGGTCATGATTTTTTCTCAGGAGGGTGACCTATGTGGAAAAAACTGGATCTGATCGCTACCGGAGGGATCTTGCTGATCATGGTCGGTCACGTTTTGGCCGTCTTCCATTTTTTCCAGCCGCAGGTCATTCCGGGAACGATCGGCACCGCACGTGAGCCCGCGTTGTGGTGGGTCGCCGGGGGCGTTGGTTTTTGGTTCGTCGCCGCGCTCAACTTCCTGCGCATTCATTACTCCCCGGTAGTTCCGGCGCTGAATGCGGTGTGCTTTCTCTGCAACAGCGTGTTGCTCTTATTTGTGTGCGGACTGCTGGTTAATTCACCGATGTTCCTGCTCTATTCGCGACTGCCTTTGCTCAGCTGCATTCTGACGGTTTTGATTTCCTCCGTACTTGCATTGAACAAGAACCGCTTGCTTCCGAGTTGACGGATTCTTCACACAGATGCTTCAGCCTTGAGGTTGAGTCTGTCGCCGAAGCAAAATGAGTTGCCGCAAGTTGAATGCGGTCGCCGCGATTTGGAAGACGGCCAGGAGTGCCCTCGGAACGGTGATAAAAGGAAGATTGTTGGTTTCCAGGCGAATCTCATAGAACAGCATCAGGAAATTCACGGCCAGGCACACCTTAACAATTCCCGGCGCCAGGCTTCCGTACCTTATGCGAAGCAAATTGAAGGTGCCACCGAAAACAAGATTGATGCCTCCGGCCACCCACCAGAATGCATATTCATGAGCGACTCCAGTCGCGTTGGTTTCGATTATCGGATGAAAGAAATGGAAGACGCTGAGAGCATGTGCACATCCGGTAAGGGCGATGGTACAGGCAACGACGGTGTCGATCTTTTTGAGCATTGTGGGATGTATCCGAACCAGCCCGAGTGCAGATCCTCAGAGTTGGCTGAGTTCGCGAGTCACCAGGTGATACCGGCAATCCTAAGCGCTTTTCGGCTGAGCAACGATCGCCCCATGTATGAGGGTTTCTTTTAGAGCCGAGTTCAATGACTCTTGCTCGGCGTCGTTACCGGCACCGATTGACTGCATGATCTCCAGGGCGGTCCTTTGGCCGTCAACCTTCGAAAGGATCTTCTTGAGTGGGTCGGTCAAAGGAAGACTCTGCTCGCTGCCGGGTGTCAGTATCTCTGACGGCCGCAAGCGGAGACCGTCAATAGCATAGCTGTTTTTTACTTGCCAACTCGGGTTCCTAACGAGCGGGCTGTCGACTGCCCCGGCCATTGGCCCACCACCTTTGAAGATGCCCTCCGCCATCTTTCGCAAAGCCTCGGGGACCTCAAGATTGCTCAAAAAAGCACGGAACCATGCGCGATGTTCGAACGCCCCGGCGATCAAAGAGATGAAGGCCTCTTTGGGGGTGGCGCTGGGCATATCCATCTTCTTACGGGCGTGCCAGAAATATGAGTCCGTTGACCGGTGGCCTCCATACAGGAAGTAAACCTGATCCCTCAAACGCCGATATTCGCGCTTGTATTGCTCCTGGTAAAAACTCAAAACGGCCTGCTCATTCTCCGACTGTTCCTGAAGCAACGTATTGACAGAGACCGCTCCCAAAAAGCCCGAGAGCATTGCCAGATGTACTCCGGTAGACAGCAGCGGATCAATAAAACAGGCGGCATCGCCGACCGCCAGAAAGCCTTTCCCCCCAAACGAATCATAGGTGTAAGACCAATCCTTGGTTACTCTCATCTCATCGACCATCTGTGCATTTCGAAGTCGTTCGGCAAGTGCCGGCGTTCGTTGAATTGCGTCGAGGTAATATTCTTTGAGCCCCTGGTCCCTGGCTGCCAGGTAATTTTCACGATCAATGACGGCGCCGATGCTGGTGATTTCGTCTCTCAGAGGAATAAACCACCACCAGCCTTCGTTAAATGCCGGAAGAAAGATATTGCCGGCGTCGATCCCTTCAAGTCTGATCGCATCCTTCCAGTAGCACCAGATGGCCATGTTCTTTAATTTGTCATCCCAGGTTTTCTGGGCCACCTGCCTGGTGATGAAGTTGCCTTGACCGGAGGCGTCAATGACCCAGGGCGCTTCGACCGTGTGACGGGTTCCGGATCCGACAGCTTCGTGTTCGACGCCGCTCACCCGATCACCGGTCCACAATAACTTAGTGACCGCATGGCCCTCGAGCGCTTCAACGCCATGTTCGCGCGCGTTGTCCAAAAGCATTTTGTCAAACGGACCTCGCTCAACCTGGAAGCCGTGATCGTAGGGTGTGGCCAGGGCATCTTTGAAATAGACGGTCCACGGTTCGCGCTGCGCTCCCCAGAGCCATGTGACACCCAGCTTCTTTACAAAGTTGGCGCTTTCCACCTTCCCCAGCACCCCCATCTTGTTCATTATGTCAGCCGTTCCCGCGAGCAATGATTCGCCGATGTGATAGCGTGGAAAGCGTTCACGCTCAAGCAGCAAGACGCTTCGGCCGGCCATCGACAGGAAGGTGCTCACGGTTGATCCTCCGGGCCCACCTCCAATTACAATTGCGTCGTAGCTTTTGAGCATGTTATCGATCTCCTTTCATTGACCAATGTTACTGTTCTCATGGACTTTGGTTTTTGTCTGGCAAACTGTTCGTTTGTGCGCGCGTTGATGCCATTCATTCATCGCAAGCTAACAGTTTGCTTTACGTCCCAGCCCGGAATGGGGGGATGCTATACTTCCGAAATCCGCTAGTCAAGAATCTTTCAGTCTGACTGAAGTCTAATATCCGCTATATCTTGATTGACAGGCATTCGTTGTCTGAGTAGACTCTGGGGCATTCTCGATGAGGGTGGATGAGACAGCGCTGAAGCGGAGCTGGTTTCACGGCTTACAAAAGGGCGCGCTGGGCTTAAGAGTTCACGGAAGATAGTTAGCGGAGACGATTAGATCTCCAACAAGTAACGACACCTCAAAAGCGAGGCGGCCTCAAATCTCATAGCTCAGTTGCCGCGACCCTTATCCGCATATCTGTTTCTGTTCGCACTCATCTTCTACGCGAAGTATTGAAATGAACTCGGTGCAACTTACGCCCGGTACTTTTATGACCGACGTGAAATAGTCGGAGATACCAGGCGGAACCGAGGAGATCGCCAAGCGAGGCAGCAGCTGCGACAAACATCCTAACCAGCGGCTTAAGAGTGAGTTTCTGCCTGGAAGGTCGAGCTTCCCAGCCCATCCTAAAACCGCTGCTCATCTATCGGGGGTGACCATCATGAAAATTGGGCTCATTGCTATGAGTGGCGTACGCGTTGTCAATCCCACTTTAGCGGCGCTCGGAGTGACGCTGCCGCAGTTCGTCAACCGAGGCGAAGTAATTGCGCAGCTCCCCTCTCTGGCGCTGCTTATTCTGGCGGCCCTGACTCCCAGCGATCTGGAAGTCGACTACGTCGAAGTCTCTGATCTGAAGGAGCAGGAGCAGTTACCTACCAACTACGATTTGGTAGCCCTCACCTCGTACACTGCCATGGCTTATGAGATGTACGAACTGGCCGACCGCTATCGCGCTGCGGGCGTTCCGGTTGTGATCGGAGGACTACATGCTTCGTTTGCCGCCGAGGAAGCGAAGGAGCATGCGGATTCTGTTTGTATCGGCGAGGGCGAGACACTGTGGCCGGAAATTGTGATGGACTTTCGTGCCGGCGGTAAGGCAGCGCTGAAGCCGTACTATCGGGAAGCCAAGCCAGGTACTTATGACCTTGCCGACAGTCCCATGCCGTGCCTCGAACTGCTTCTCAATAGACGTTATAACCGAATCACAGTGCAAACCGTACGCGGATGCCCCCTGGACTGTGAGTTCTGCGGAGCGTCAAAGCTCTACGGGCCCAGATATCGCCGAAAGCCGCTGGAAAAAATAGTTGGAGAGATTCGCCGGATCAAGGAGTTATGGGGCGACAATGCTTTCCTTGAGCTGGCCGATGACAACTCGTTCGCAGATCGGCGTTGGGCCCGCGAGTTTTTGAATGCAATCCAGGATCTGGACTTGCGCTGGTTTACCGAAACCGACATTTCGATTGCCGACGACGATGAACTGCTGCGACTTCTGGCCCGCAGTGGATGTCGACAGATCCTAATCGGTTTCGAATCAGTCAACCCCGCGTCGCTCGATGGGATAGACCGGGTTAACTGGAAGTACAAGAGACTCGAGAAGTATATGGAGGCGATCGACAAGATCCAGTCCTATGGAGTAACTGTTAACGGTTGCTTCATCGTAGGCAACGATGGAGATGAAAAGGGAATTTTCGAAGAGCTCCGTGATTTCATCGAAAAGAGCCAGTTGCTTGAAGCGCAAGTGACTATTCTTACCCCATTTCCCGGCACACACCTGCTGCGGAGACTACAAAGCGAAGGACGGCTGTTGTACGAGCGTTTCTGGGATAAGTGCACCCTCTTCGATCTTGTGTTTGAACCAAAGAACATGACGCCTGACGAACTGGTAGACGGTCACTCCTGGCTCATGAAAGAGATCTACAACCAGGAACAGTACACTCGTCGCAAGCGCCATTACGTCAATATTATGAAGTCTGTAGAGTTGCCCTGGATGGACCACAGCGGTGAGTCTTTGGCGTTTTTCCAGTAAGGGGAATCTCCCGGCGAACTGAGCGATCAAACAATGATGCGACAGACCGATGCAGTGAGCAGTCCGCTCGCCGATGACCAACACGCGGCCGTTAAGAACAAACGCTCGGCTCAGATGTTTTGGAGTCGCTATTTCTATTTCTATGACACGCTTAACGAATCCGCCCCCTACCGGCAGATGGTCGGGCAGCACGCCGCCAACCTGGACGCACACCGTGAAGATCTAATCCTTGATGCCGGAACCGGAACCGGAAATGTCGCAGTAATTCTATTGGCTCAAGGGGCCCGCGTTATTGGTATAGATTTCTGCGAACAGGCACTGGATAGATGCCGACAGAAGGATTCGCGCGGTGATTTTAGGTTCGGTGATATTACCCAGCCATTGGATTTCCAATCCAACTATTTCAATAAGGTCTCATGTTGCAACGTATTTCAATTTCTAAACACCCACGACCATCGGTCTGCTCTCGGTGAGTTGTTTCGAGTTCTTAGGCCGGGAGGGCTGTTCACGATCACGGTCTTTGGGGCTGGTTTCAGCTCGGCAAAAGTCTATCGTGAGACTTTGAGAGCGAAGCGTAAGGAAAGCAGCATCGCGCAGACCCTGATGTTCGGCATTCGTTACTCTTTGTCCACCCTGAGAATTCTCTACTACGTTTGGAGAATCAAGAAGCGAGAAGCGAGTGGGGAGTACTACTTCTTCGACAGCGAGGAACTGCGCCGGCTGCTCGAAGATACGGGCTTCGAAGTTCTGAAACTCGAGCGGGTTTTTGCCTCCCAATGCATCACTGCCCTGGCCACAAAGCCTCGCTTCCCTCGCGCCACACAGACTGATTTGTAACTGTATGATCGATCTCCATGACAACGGCCAGGATCAAGGCCGCCAACAGTTATGGTCTGAACCGCGGGCCAGCAACCTGCTGGAAATGATAGCCATGCCTGCCGAGCGTTACCCGGATGTTGTGGCGATCGGTCTGTGTCACCACGGCCGAGAGCCGGAGGCAATCACCTGGCGGGAACTGTGCTCGAGTGCCTGGCGGAGAGCTATCCAACTACGTGAGTTCGGCCTCCGCAAGAATGATCGTGTGATGATCGTCCTGCCTACCTCACGCGAGTTTTTTGAGTTTTTCTTCGGGGTTCTTTTTGCCGGCGGTATTCCCGTGCCTGCCGCGCCGCCGACCTCCTTGAGAGAGCACAAGCTTACTACCTATAGAGATCTTTTGAATCTGATATCCGTAGACTCGGGCGCCGTCGGGTGCGTGGGCTTCTCCCGAACCATGAAGGCCCTACAAGACGGTTTTCAGGCACTCAATTCGAAAATGTGGATCCTGATGGCAGACGAGTGTCCGTCGGTTGATACGACGTGGTCCCTAAATGGCATTGATGACTCTGACACGGCCCTCTTGCAGTACACGTCCGGGAGCACCAGTCGCCCAAAAGGAGTAGAGCTTAGTCATCGGAATATTCTGGCTAACGCGGCGGCCATTGCCAGGGCGATTGTTAGCATTGATACAGTCTGCGTGAGTTGGTTGCCGCTCTATCATGACATGGGTCTGATCGGCACGTTTCTCACCGCGATCTATTGCCGCACGCCAACCATTTTCATGCCGCCGCAGGCTTTCATTAAGTCCCCCGCGCTCTGGCTCCGTTGCATTTCCGACTATCGCGCGACAGCCACTGTGGCCCCTAACTTTGCGTTTATCTATTCCGTAAAGAATGTACAAATTGACGATGTCCCGGATGTCTCTCTCGACAGCCTGCGGACCGCTCTCAATGGCGCAGAGCCAATTGATCTGATTGCCGTGGAAAAGTTCTATGAGAAATTCAAGCCGCTCGGTCTGCGAGATGGAGTGATTAGCCCGGTATATGGACTGGCTGAAAGCAGTCTGGCTGTGAGTTTCTCGGCTCCCGGATCATTGGTCATCGACCGTGTTGACGCGGGGCAATTGGAACGTGATGGGCACGCGGTTCCAGCCCAGGCAGATACGCGCCGTCATAGCTTGGTTTCGGTGGGCCGCGAACTCGCTACGCAAGAGGTCCAAATTGTTGATGCGACGGGCAACGTCCTCGGGGAAAGGAAGGTTGGGGAAATAGTGGTGCGGGGGCCGTCGGTAATGAAAGGATATTTTAACCGCGCGGGCGAAACTGCAGAAGTGTTGCGGCAGGGGTGGCTGCACACCGGCGATCTTGGCTATCTCGCAGACGGACAACTGTACGTTACAGGACGCACAAAGGACCTGATAATTCGCCACGGAAAGAACTACTGTCCACAGGACATTGAGACTACTGTTGCGAGCGTCGCAGGGGTGATCAACGGCGGCGTAGCAGCATTCAGCATTGAAGGCGATGGCGCCACCAAAGTCGTAGTCTTAGGGGAAACTCGCGCGCGAGACAAACAGCTTCGCGCAGAAATGATTCGTCAGATTAGGAGCCGGTGTCACGACGCCTTTTTGTTCGGACCCGATAATATCGTCCTCGTTGCCCCCGGATCCATTCCCAGAACTACCAGCGGAAAGATTCGCCGGCGAGAGTGCAGACGTGCATATCTCCTGAAGGCATTCGACGAACCCACGCTCCAAACTCCATCTGAATTTCCCGAACCTGGTACGAGCTCGCAATGCGACCTTGCTAAAGTGGTGAGGGCGAAGGTCTGAAGTGATCCGGTTATCCAGGAGTAATCCTGCGCTGTGGTAAAGTAGTGCCTGGATAACACTAAAAATCGAAGCGATCTCGGCTGCGGTGGAGATCCAGGGAACGCCCAGCTCATGGAATCAGAGCGAGCCGAAATCAAGAGGAATCCTCCGACGTGCTGAGGAATGGTAAAGGCGACATACCCTCTGAAGAAATTGGGAGTCGGTGAAGCTTGAGTTCAGGCGATGAAGCGCGAGCACACTCATGAGTACACCCTTTGGGTGGTGGTGATGGCGGTCAGCCTCCACGTGCTCGAAGAGTACACGCTGAATTTTGTCGGTTGGGCCGAAGTGGCCCTGCGCGTTAACGTCTCATGGGAGATTTTCCACCTGGTCAATACCGCGCTCATGTTCTTTGGTATTGCCTGCGCAATGATTGGCTGGCGAGCGCCAGGACTGAGCCTCATGATGCCCGCAATCATCGCCATTAATGCCCTCTTCTTTCACATTCTGCTCACTCTTGTTCAGTGGCGCATTTCGCCCGGTACCGGCACGTCCATCATCCTTTTTGTTCCCGCTGCCAGCTGGGCATATTATGGCGCCTACCGCGATGGAGTACTCACCCGAAGAGCGGTTGTAGTATCCGTGTTAGGCGGACTGCTGGTTACCTTCTACCTCTCCATCCTGCTGATGATTAGGCTCCAATACGGTCGACAATTCATTTTTGTCGGACACGGCTGAAGCGTGTCAGAAGCCCGCGCGTAAGCAAGGGCTTGGTTGGTTAGAGTCGCCCTTCCTCGCGGTCGGGCTTCTGACACCGTTCAGAAGTCGCTAGCTTAAGCCGCTGGTGTTGTCCCGGTGAATCTCCTTATCTTGTGCACGATAAAGGATCCGGCGCACACTTAACCAACCAACCACCAGCAGAATGATCCAGTACAACTTTAACGTATAGGCGTACTTGAGATTGTCGATCAAGGCAACACTACGAAGGCCGTAATTGTGCTCAAATAGCACCCTGTACGCAATCACACCAACAAGCAGGGCTGCCGAGACGAAAGCGATGATGCGTACGTCTTTGAAGAACTGGATCAAGGCGTAAGCTGCTTTACTTATTAAGAGCGCATAACGAAAGGGCGGCGTATCCAGGATGCGTTGGCCCAAATAGATAGCCCGGTTACCCATCTGCATTAATTGCTCGACTCGCAAATAGTCGGTATCGGTTAATCCTCCGAACAAGCGCTTGTTAACGGTCCGGTTAACACGTTTGCGCGCTCTCTTGCCGGCCTTCTGGTTGTACTTGCGATGCTCGCGATAGGCATTGATCCGATTAAAAAGTCGAGCAGCGACAGTCTCGTAAAGCAGGGTCGAGCGGATCATGCGCAACGTGTTGAGATTCATGGGAATTTCGTATTCGCGCGCCAGGGTGAGAAAACTGATCCAGGTAGTCGCCGACGTGCGCTCCCACCACTGAGAATGGTGGCTCTTGAACGCGTATAGATCACGCCAAAAGACCGCCTCCAGCTTCTTGGTGAAATCGTCAATGTCGATGGCTGGTAATGGCTCCAGAATAGCCAGCGCACTCTGCACCATGTGTCCGATGTCTTCTTTAGATTGATAGTAAGCCAACTGACGCCAGTTGTTGCGTTCCCTTGTCGTATAGGCTCCGCACGATCCGAAATCTATGAATACCAGCGTGCTGTTAGGCCAGAGGAGGACGTTGGACGGGTGCGGATCGGCGTGAAACAAAAGATTTTCAAAAATTCCGAATTGATTGGTCCTGATTAATCTTCTGGCGACAACCTTGGGATCGATATTGTGTTCGCTGATATACGCCAACACATCCGGGTCCTTCTGCTCGAGCCCGGCAATCATCTCGCCCAGCCACAAACCCTCGACATATTCGGTAGTCAGCACGTTTTGCCCTGAGAGCTCAAAATAGACACGCGGTGCGGTGACATGGTCCAGCTTCTTCAAAACTCGCCGCCGGAACAATTCCGTATAACGGGCCTCTTTCACGAAGTCCAGTTCTTCCAGCAGCATGGTTTCGAACTCGAACAGGAAATTGCTGGACAGACCAGGGCGGAGCAGGGTGGCAAACTCCATCAGCTTTAGCACCCAGGTCAGCGCCCGGCAGTCGGCGACGAAGAGGTTGCCGATGCCGGGACGGCGAACCTTCACGGCCACGCGCTCACCGTTCCGGAGGGTGGCCTGATATACACAGGCGACTGAGGCATGACCGATTGGTTTTGGATCGAAAGCCGCAAAGACTTTGTTGATAGGCTGGCCGAGAAGTGTCTCGATTCTTTCGATAGCTTGCTCGGTAGGAAAGGCGGGCACCTCATCGAACAGTTTCGACAGCTCGGCGCCGTAGACGTAGGGCATCAGATCTATGCGCATCGCCAGCTGCTGGCCTATCTTGACGGCGGTGCCGCCCAGGCCCTGGATGATTTCACGCAGGCGAACGGCCCTGGTCTCATCCGTGTCATTACCGCGCAATCGATCCTTGAGTCTGCCGGCATACCAGCGGGCGATGGCTGCGGCAAAAACCAGAAGTCGCCACACCACCTGGCGATTCTTCGCGGTGAAGGCGAGCTTCCTCATCGGTGGAGGGCCCGCATACGCGTCCATTACGATGTTGAATTTTCGCCGGTGTGGCAGCGGTCTCAGACAATCGCCGTTCCGCTGGTTTCCATTCGGGTGGGTGCGCGAGGCATAGCTCTCTATTGGGGAAGAACCTGAGCGGGCCGCGCGCCATTCTCGCAAACTGAGTCGTACCGCGCGGCGCACGCGCCTCGCCCGTTTCCCGGCGCTGATGAGTAGCGGAGCGTGATCCAGGTTCTCAATTCGATGGGTCCCGCTATTCAATGCGCGATGTTCGTTCCCGGCCTTGTTCATTCCCAATGATTCTCAGCAGCTGTTCGGATCTATGGGGGATCATGCCTTCAGGGTCCCTTCAAGTCTAAAACGGAGCTGCCAGAGGGCGTAACGCGCGGGCCAGAAGACAACCGACGACAAGTCAAATATGAATTTCTCGACACCGGAAATCGTTCCGCGATAGCCACGGATCGTTAGGGCGGACAAGTGCTTCCGGCAGCGCATCAGATCACCGGTAGTTATTAAGCAGGATAGTGTTTCCTGCAAACGGAGAGCGCAGAGCCACGCTCCTGCGTTTGTAACTATTCAACTTGAGCGACCGATTGGCACCGGTCTTTAGCCAAATTGTCTTACCGGAAGAATGGCGACAGAACGACGCCGAAGCTCGACCGAACCAAGCGCGTATAAGGCTTCGTATTCACTCGCCGCGTGAAATCATACGGGGCCCGGCTGGCTATGCGGAGACCTCTACTGGCGCCCTTGCTCAGATTGTCCGCGAAGTCCGTAATGCCTCCGTCCCTTTTCTTGCGGGCAGACTTATTTTGGGCTTTTCTGTACCTAACTACACCGCGCGACAAGGCGCGGCTCAATCGCTCGGACGAGTCGCTGATGCCGTGGGCCACTCTTTGCAAATCCTTAAGGCCCGCCGTGTATTTTTTCTTCTTCTTTTTCTTGCTTTTGACCTTATACACTACGACTCGGGGATAGGCTGAAACGACCTTGGCATTCGTTAGTCGGGGCGCATCGGCGGAAATGGTTGCGTACGCAGCGGCCGCTTGCGCGCTGCCAGCGGAAGTGTCCGGACCGTTTTCAGTTTTTTTGGTTGGCATTTGCGTCCTCCCTTCTAGTGATGGTAGCAACAAAGTATGAGTTAGCGACCGAGAAAAGGAAAGGGTAGAGGTAAGGCCACGCTGCCCCCTTTTCTTTTCCTTTTTTTCCGGTAGATGAGAATGATCGGGATAAGTTCCTTGCCTTCCGCTTCAGCTCCGAGATTCATTCGCGCCTCGTTAATCACGCCGGCAACCTCATTCATCAGTCTCCCTCTACCGCGCTTGAGATCCTTGATTCGTTTGCGCTTTTCCTTGCCCAGATCGATGATGATGGGCGCGAGCTCAGCGTTGTAGCTTGGCGTTGTAAGAACCGTATCCTGGGCAGGTGCGATTGTTGTGGACATACTCTTCAATCCTTTCCATTTGCTTTCGCGTCACGGACGCATAGCATTTTCAATCCTTAAGAAAAACAGCTAAGTCCTTAAGATCGGGAATGCGTCCCCGGCTCTCCAGGGTTTGCGTCGACCGTCTTGCTACTCCCAAAACGCGATTGAGATTTGTTCCAGGGAGGAGCGAAAATACTATGGATATGCATCTAGCAGGTACCATGAAACCGTTCATCCTGTCAATGTTGTTGCTACTGCCGGTAACCGCAATCCTCGTCAAAAAAAGTCGGGTTTGCCGCGGAGCGTTAGGTCGCGATGATCCAAAAAAGAACTCCGTTCCAACGGTGGATAAACTGAGGCTTCCCGGCAGGCCATTCATTTGAGAGAACACACACTTGACCTTGGCTCGCTGGGGACGAAGGGTAAGTCAAGCGAGTGAGCATCTCTTTTGTCTCTTCCGGTTTTGATGCCGGACCAGGAGCGAGTTATCCAGGACTGGAATGGCACCGAACATTTCCGGCGTCGGCAACAAGGAAAAGTTACGAAGAGTATCCAGCGTGGGGCGCCAATTTCAAAAGACGGATGAGGTTAAGCGTCTCCCCTTTTTGGTTTTTGAAGGCGAATCAATGAGCAGCACTCTGGTCCCGTCCAAATTAGAAGTCAATCTCGAATTTTCCCCGCACTGACGTGCCCAGGCTGTTAAAAAACTGGCCGAACTGCGAGCTGCTAAGATTGCTCTGCACGTCGCGGGGATTGAAGTGATCGGTGATGTTGAAAATGATCGCACCCGCGCGGGCCGGCTTGTCCAGGAACGGGATTGTGAAGCTTTTTAGGACCGTAACATCCAGCGAAAGAAAAGCTGGAAAACGTTCGCTGTTGCGAACGCCCACAAAATCCAGTCGATCGTTCACCACCGAGTATGGGAACCCTGAACGAATTTCCAGCGCCGGCATAACCGTTAAGCCGTAAGGCGCCTTTATCTCGCCATACGCCATGAAGCGTTGCGGTGCGTCAAAAGGCAGCGTGCCGTACTGATCCGGCCGCACGACAAATGCCGGAAAATCACCAAGGAAATTGTCGGCCGTGTTCAGGTTGCCCTGAACTTTAGACCACGTATAAGAAATGGTCCAATTGTGAAAGCGCTGGTCATCATAGAGAGCGAGCGCCTGGAACTCGTGGTATCGCGAAACACCTCGACTCTTGAGGATGAGAAAACCCCCGCCATCGTCCGAGAGTTCCGGAGTAATTATCGGTTCGTTCTTCGTGAACCGGTGGACATAGCCGGTCCGCAGCGTCAAATGTTTTCCGATACGCTGATCAATCTGAAGACTCAAGCGCAGAGCCCGCGCATCCCGAAATGGATTCCTGATGACGTTCAAAAACTCGCGCGGCCCGTCGAGGATCGTTTGGCCGTCGCGGTCGTAAGTGGTAACGACGCGGGTCGGGTAGTTGGTCTGGGAACTGAGTCCTAACCCGCCGTTGCCAACCTGGTCGTCGTCACGATTTGGATTTTCCGGTTCGAAGTATCGCGTCGAAAGCGCACTGCGAGCATAAAAGAGACCGATGCCGGCGCGAATGATCGTACGATCGTTTGTGAAGGGACGATAAAGCACCGAGGCCCGCGGCGAGAACTCGTTTTTATGCGAAATAGAGTTGCGGTCAAAACGGACGCCGCCATCCAGGGTCAGGGTCGGATTGATCTCCCAACGATCCTGGATAAAGCCGCCCATCTCAATCAGCGACCGATCGATATCGGTGGGCGAAATAAAATCAATTCGCTGGCTCAGACTGAGATCGGGACGGCGAATCTCAATCGGCCGGAAATAAAATTGCCCGGTCAGGTTTGTATAGTCTAATTCGCCTCCCAACTTAAACGAATGCCGACCAAATAGTTGGAACGTGCGAGCAAAGTATTGTTCCTGCCACTGCCAACGCTTGGCTGAACGGCGCGTATCGGCGAAATAGCTTCCCCGGTTTTCGTCTGGAATAAGAACCAGCGGCCGCAAGCCCTGACCAAAGACATCGAAACCGAAAGTCTTGTATGCCAAAAGCGAACTGAGGAACGATTTATCCTGGAATATGGCCTGTTCGGAAACTGAAAACAAAGTTCCGCGTTGCTTTGTGTTCGCGGTTGTTTCCTGAGGATTGAAAGTATTCAGCCCGACGTACCGCTTTTTTTCAGGAAACAATGCGCCCACCAGCTTCAGCCGATTGTTGGCGTTAACAGTCAAATCAAATTGCGTGAAGGAATTGAAGGCCTCGGAGGTTGAGTTGTCGTTTGGCTCGGGGAGGCTGGGTACGTAAATCCGGGAAAAGCGATACTCGAAAGATTGAAGAAAGTTCAGGCGCTTCCGAATCAACGGGCCTTGAAATGTCACTCGCGGCCGGAATGAATCGATCTTGCCACCGATGATGTTGTGAAAGGTCGGGAACACGCGCGCGGCCCCAAACTTAAACTTGTCGCCGCCGGTTTTGGTTTCTAAAATACTCGCCCCCCCGGTCGCCTTACCAAACTCTGCCGAATAAGGGTTGTCCTCAACCCGAACGCTACCTGCCGCCTCCAGCGGAATAGCGAAAGCCAAATTGCCGGTAACGGGATCAGTGACATCCGCGCCATTGACTGTGTAAGCGTTCTCACCCGCGCGAGTTCCCTTGATGTGATCGTCGCCGTTTGAATCTCTAATGACGCTCGGCGTGAGCGGTGCCGCACCCCGATAGTTGTCTGCCCGCAAGGGAAGCTGTTCCAGTTTCGCGGCGCGAATTGTGTTGGAGGTAGTACTCTCTCCGGCGCTGAGTAGTCCCTCTTCCTCGCGGATCGTGACTGACTCAGAAACGGTAGGGGCCAGAATAATTTCAACGATGAGTGTCGCCCCGGTTGTGAGATTAATCTCGCGGGTGACAGGTGGAAGTCCGTTGGCTTCGGCGGTCAGAGTGTAGGTGCCGGCGGGCAGCTCGAGAAATGCGAAATCGCCGGTTTCGTCTGAAACCGTTTTGAAGATAACAGTTGGCACATCGCGGTTGACAAGAGTGAGGCTCGCGCCCGGAAGCAGCTCGGGGCGGGTGGCACCATTTCCAGCGGTTGCACTAACCGTGCCTTTGATTCTGCCCGTCAGGCCCTGAGCGTGCGCAGCGCAAACCACGGCCTGCAGGCCAAGGAGAATCAGCGTCAGGTTCCTTATCGCCTTTATGCAGCCTGGACGTATCTGACTGCCAGTGAAGAACGGATTAGTCATTCCGATCTCAATGACCGCGACTTAAAGACAGCGGGGAACTAAATTAATCCCGATAAGAATGTCTGAACGGTTACTGGAATTCCGGTAGTGGGGAACTACTAAGGGAAGCGTCAAGTCCTGAAAGCCAGGAACCTGTCCAGGAATCGATCCATTTAGGAAGTAGCAGCGTACCGCAGGTCCTGACAGCATTCAAGAAGGGCCGTGGTGCAGTTTGGCGAAGTGGCACGGCCGTCCCGCCCGTGAATCAGGCGCAAGATGCGCATGCCACAAGATCCGCTAAGGCTCGATTAGAGTTCTCACCCTCGCCCAGGATGCTACTAACTTCTCCATAACTTCCGGTGCCTCGCCGATTTGGCCAAGTTCTCCCTGCGTCTCCAATTGCTGGCAGAGTTGGGACATTTCTTTCGCCCCGATATTCGCGGCCCCGCTCTTCAGTCCATGCGCAGCTTCCTCGAGCGCTCGAAAATCTTCCTGCTTAATGGCCTGGTCGAGTTTTGCTATCCGCGCTTCAGCATCCGGGATGAACATCTCGACTATTTTCGCGACCATCTCTTTGCCGTAATCTTCTTCAAGCTGCTTGAGACCGCTGCGAACATCGTCCGCGGTCTCAGACAATGGGTCGCTTGATTTGCCGGCTGGCTCGGACGGTGGCGCAGACGGAAGCCATTTCGCAATTTTTTCGGCCAACTCCTCTTTGCGAAAGGGCTTCAGGAGGAAATCATCCATTCCGGCTTGCAGACATTTGTCTCTTTCGCCGGCGCCGCCGCTCGCGGTCACGGCGATGATCGGGATCTGAGCCTTGGCATCGGTGCGACTACGAATGCGCGCGGTGGTTTCGAACCCATCCATTTGCGGCATGTGGCAATCCATCAACACCAGCGCGTAATCGCTGAGCTCCAACATGGCGAGGGCGTCGATGCCGTCTTTCGCGATGTCAGCACGGTAACCCATCTTCTCGAGCTGATGACGGGCTACCTGCTGATTGATAGGATTGTCCTCCACCACCAGCAGCGTCGCTTGCGGCTTGAGTGAAAGTGCGCTGTCATCCTCAGGAACATCCGAGCCCGCTTCGTCGTGGGCTGCTGCATCCAATGATGGGCGCGCCCCCAAAGCTACGTGGGTAGTCACGGTCACTAAACAATCGTAGAGTTCTGATCGCCTAACGGGTTTCATTAGCGTTGCCCGGAACCCGGCTTCTTTCAGTTCGTTTTCGGGGGGGCGTTGGCCAAACGTGCAGACCAGGATGAGACGGACGCTCGGAATCTCTTCGTCGTTTCGGATGGCGCGCGCCAACTCCAGTCCGTGACGATCATCGATGAACCCGTCGATCAGTGCGACATCGAACGGCCGACTGCGCATCGTTGCAGAACGAAGCGCGTGCAACGCTGTCTCGAAGCTTTCGGCCTCAACGGCAAACACGCCCCAGGAAGCCAGCTGCTTCTTGATCACTTTCCGATTGGTAACCTGATCGTCGACCACTAAAGCGCGCAGGCCTTCAAGATCGGTGAAGGCCCGCGTCTCCGAGGCTTCTGATTCGTCCGGCAGAAGTACCGGCAGCGTAAACCAGAACTTTGACCCTTCGCCTACTCGACTATCGAGGCCGACTTCGCCGCCCATGGCTTCCACCAGTTGCTTGGAAATCGCCAATCCGAGACCCGTGCCGCCAAATCTGCGCTGGGTGGAACCATCAGCCTGGGTGAATGCATTAAAGAGTTTTGTTTGTGCCTCGGGATCAATGCCGATGCCCGTATCTCTGACTTCAAATCGCAGCATGGCCTCCGTCGTACTCCGCTCGATACACCTCACGCAGAGGGCGACTTCGCCTTGCTGCGTGAACTTAACTGCGTTCCCCACCAGATTAATGAGAACTTGTCGCAGGCGCGCGGAGTCACTATGAACATATGCGGGCACGTCCGCTTCGATGCTCGACGTAAGTTCAAGGTGCTTGGACTCAGCAGGTTTGGTAAAGATACTCACCGCTCCTTCGACCAGCGGCACCAGCTCGAACTCCACAAGTTCCACGTGAAGCTTGCCGGCTTCAATTTTTGAAAAGTCGAGCAGGTCGTTGATGATGGCGAGCAACGAATCAGCGCTCTCGCGAATGCTGTTTACAAAGTGGTGCTGGTCCTTGTCGAGCGGTGTATCAGCCAGCAGACTTGTCATCCCGATGATGCCATTCATCGGCGTGCGAATCTCGTGACTCATGTTTCCCAGAAACTCTGATTTCAGGCGCGCGGACTCGAGCGCCATGTCACGAGCCCTTCCGAGTTCCTCTTCCAGTTGGACCCCGCCCGTGATGTCGCGTGCGACTACTTGCATGCCCGTGACTTCGTCCCCTTGCTTCATCAAGAGCAGGTTCTGACCCAGCCAGACTTCCGAACCGTCCTTGCGCTTGACGGGAAAGGAGTAATAACTGTTCAGGTTTTGTTTTTTGAGTTGCTCGGCGTAGAACACCGCCACTCGCCTGCGCCACGCCGGCGCCACCAGGTCGAGAGCAGAACGACCTGCCAACTCGTCGGGCTGGTAACCGAGAATGGCCTCGACTACCGGACTGACGAAAACAAAGACCCCATCTCTACCGGTCCTATAGATAATATCGCTTGAGTGTTTGACGAAATACTTCCTCCGCTCTTCCGCTGCGCTCACCGCCTGTTCAGCCGCGTCACGTTGTCTGATCTCGCGGCGGACCAGGTAAAAAAGAAAACCGTAAACGAACAGGTTCAGAATGACCCCGGCTCCCGAGGCAATCAACGCGAACCTGGCGCCACGCCGCTCGTGCGCAGAACGATCAGCCAGCAGTTGCATTTCTGCCTGGTCCATTTCGGCGGAAAGGTCGGCAATCTGATCGACAATCTTCTTGCCCTTCCCCGTTTGAAAGAATGCGGCCGCCGCCGCCGGGCCTTTTTCACGTCGCAATCTGATCGACTCTTTGCTGAAAGCCAACTCCTGCTCAATCAGCGGATACACCGCCATTAAGCGGCGATCCTGGGCCGGGTCTTTGACCAGTTGTTCGAGAGTTCTAAGCTCTTGCGGGATAGCTTCCTCAGCCGCGTAATACGGTTCGAGGTACTCTGGATCGCCGCCAATTATGTAACCGCGGTGTCCTCTCTCAAGATCCTTCACCATTGAAAACAACCTGTCGAAGTGGCGCTTGACCTCATGCGTGCGTTCGACTTCGGCAGCATCATTGAGCAGGCCGGTAATGTAGCGGACCTGCACTACGAGGATGAACACGAGCCCGAGGCCTGCCAGCACAAACCCGATCGCGACTTTACTTTGGAGAGTAGTTGTCATCACCTCAATTATCTGCTTGCCAGGTCGCCGTGCGAGTCATCTCGCCCCACTTCGCCTTACGGCCCAGCATCCACTCGACAAGGCCTCTAATACGCCAGTAAGAGTTGAGTTGTCGGTAGCCGAGGTTCTCAGCAATCACAGCCAGAAAAAGCCAAAGGATGTCACGCGTCTTCGGATAGATGTGAAAAGATAGTTCCTCGAGTAGCAGCGATGAGGCCGAGCACAGCACTCCCAGCGAAACTGACAGCAGAAAGAAAATTAGCATGGACGATAACGAGAGAAATCCCAGGAAATACGCGAACGGGACGAAGATATAACCTGCGACCTCCACCAAAGGCCCGAGCCACTCAAAGATTACAAAGAAGGGCAGCGCCAACCAGCCAACGAATCCACTGCCACGTTGAAAGAGAAGGCCACGATTGATCCGTATGCTATCGCCCAGGCCGTGCTGCCATCTGATGCGCTGGCTGCGCAGCGTCCGAAGGTCTTCGGGCGCTTCAGTCCAACACACGGGATCCGGGACGAACGCGATTCGATAGGGCACTCCTTTTTTCGTCAGCACCCGATGCAGGCGCATCACCAGTTCCATGTCCTCTCCGATGGTGTCTGTCCGAAAGCCTCCCACGCTCACGACCCTCTCTTTGTAAAAGATGCCAAACGCGCCCGAGATGATCAGCAGCGCGTTCATCGGCGCCCAACCGAGGCGTCCAAAAAGAAATGCACGCAGGTATTCCATAACCTGGAAGAGCGCGAGCGGGTTCCGCGGCAGGCCTGGCTGCTCGAGAAATCCACCACTCACCCGGCAGCCATTTGCGATGCGAATTGTGCCGCCACAGGCAACAGTCCGGGGGTCTTCAAGAAAGGGCTGGACAGCGTTCTGGAGGCTGTCGCGCTCAAGAATCGAGTCGGAATCAATTACGCAGAACAGCGGGTACCGCGCCGCATTGACGCCAGTGTTGGTCGAGTCGGCCTTGCCTCCGTTCTCCTTATCGATCACACGCAGGTTCGGGTAGATCTTTGAGCGGTAGATTGCGCGTACCGGCTTTGATGGCAAACGATCGCGATACGCTTCAGGAAAAAGAACCAACTTAAACTCGCGCTTGAGAACTTCCAGGGTCTCGTCTTTCGAACCGTCGTTGACGACCACGAGTTCAAATTCCGGATAGTTCAACTGGAGCAGGGAGCGCATTGAAGTGACGATGATGGCCTGCTCATTGTAGGCCGGAGCGATGATGCTAATCGGGGGCTCCAAACCTGAATAGACTTGCGGAAGATCGCGCAGACCACGCAATTCCATGTAACGCGGCACAGTAAGAAGCGAGATCACATTAAGTCCCAGGTAGACCGCGTTGAGACCGATAAAATAGAGCATGAACACGAACTCTATCGCGGTGATGATGTGCGAGACGGTCATTGTAGTTCGATCTCAGCCATAACCTGGGCGAGCATGTCGCGGGCAAACGGATCCCGTTGTTTCGCTTGAATCGACTTGAGTCTGGGACTACGCATCGAGGGCAAACGCGACAGTGCCTGGGCCGCGCGATAGCGAACCCACCATTCCTTATCCGAAAGCAGAGGAATCAACCGCCGCTCATCCTCGGGTTCGCCCACGCGACCCAGAGCGGCAGCAGCCTGAACCCGGACTGGCCAGGCTTCATGCTTTAGGCAAGCACGTATGACTTCCAGGTCCTCTGCACTGTTAAGCAGCCGCAAACAGGCAGCCATGACCTCCGGGTCCCGCGATGACTCGGCAATGGTTCGCGCGGCTGTAAGCGCCGAGTTGTTGTGAGTTAATTCAAGATATCGCACCAGGCGCGCGGCCTGATTGATTGGTTCTGGTTGATCTGCTCTCTTGGTCGCATCTGCGCGAGAAAATGCAATTGCGGCCGTGGCAATCGGGTCCGAGATAATATCAGCGCCGGCTGCTTGAAATACTCTGGCGACCCGAGCCGTGGTCCAGTCAGGGCGGCCCGTCAGCAGCGGGATCAGCTGCGGAATCGCTTTCGCGGGATCAATAAGTACCAGAGCCCGCGCCGCCGCGATCGACGAGACGGCATCCTCAATCTGCGTGATCCGCGACAACTCATCCCAGGCGTCGCGCTCGCGCAACTGGCCGAGCGTGATTATCGCCAAAAGGCGTTTACGCAGATTGCGGCTCCGCAGCATCTTCAAGGCGGTCCGATCAATATTCAAGGCATAGGCAATTTGATTGAGGCGATCTTTCGATTCATCGAGCAGTGATTCGTGTAGATGATTCCAGAGCAGAAGGAAGCTCAACAGGTCACGTCGCGACAGTTGTGGTACATCCGACGAGGCGACCTCAATCGCATTCATGAGGATCGGCTGCCACACGCTAAGAAACCTGCGGTGCCGTCGTCCTCGCAGCAATAGCCGGGCTCGCAGCATCAACACGACGAGCGAAAGCAGCAAGGCAAAAAAGAGCGCGGCAATACCGATCAACTCCGCAACTCCCAAAAGGCCTGTCTCAAAATCTGAGTAGGAGCCCAATTTGTCCGCCGCTCCTCGTGTAGAGGTCGCCCTGTCGATGCCAGACAGCAACGTAGGACAGTCCCCACTTGTTAGTCATCCAATGTCGGCCGGTGAAACTGAGGTCGAGCACGTTAGTTTTTATCAGACCGCCGGGTACGCTTTCGATTTCCTGTCCAAACGCGAAGCCCGCGCCGACGCTGTTCCGTTCACCGTAGTAGTAATTCCCCTGCAGCGCGTGACTGAGCGCCGTGCCCTTTCCATTTAAATGTGCAACATACAACGAATACGCTCCGCGGTACGCCTTGAAATATTTTTCCGCGCCAAAGATGCCCATGTTTACGGTGTCTGATTGATACCGACTGTTCCGCAGCGCTGCGCGACCGATCCAACCTTTGCTGAAGACGCGCTCGATCTGGCCAAAGAATGATGTGATCGGGAGGATTTGATGATTCGGGCTGGTCGCGGCTTCAAAGGTCGCAATCCAACGCTTCGACTCGGTAAGCGGCTGCACGAAGCCAATCATAAAATTTGGATCGGTCGTCTGGAATCGCTTCACCGCCGAAGCCGTACCGTAAAGCACCTGGCCCGTACTGAACTTGTGATTGACCGAGAAGTAATACGTTTGCCAATCGGGATTGTCATTGTTCACGAACTCGTACGCCGCTCCCAGTTCAACTACGGTCTCCGGATTAATCTTCTTCGTCGGCTCAATCTTGGCGCTTCTGTCTTCAGGATCAGGAGTAGCGGCAGGCTGCGGCTCGCCCGGTTGCGTCTGAGCCCGCGCGCAGATCGCCGGTACCATCAAACACGTACACACAAAGAAAATGCGGAGAACTGTCACTTGATATTTAGGTTAGTTTTGTGACTCGACGAATGCGCGCCAGCAACTCTTCCGGACGAAACGGTTTTATCAGGTAATCGTTGGCGCCGTAGTCCAGGGCGCGCACAATGTTTTGCTCCTGTGACTTGGCAGTCAGCATGATAATCGGCACTTGATTCCACGTAAGGTGTTCGCGAATCCTCTTGATTAGTTCGAAGCCATCCAAATAAGGCAGCATCACATCAAGCAGCACCAGCGCCGGCGGCGACGGTAAAGTGTCGATAAGATCTGTCGCTTGCCGGCCATCCAGAGCAATTCGCACATCAAAGCCGCGCCGCTTGAGCAGGTGTTCGAGCAGCGTGACTATGATCTGGTCATCTTCGACGACCACCGCAATGGGTTCTGTCTGACTCTGAAGGGTTTCCAAATCTTGATCTTCAATAGACATGAGCCTCTATCCAACTGCTTCAGCATATTTTAAACGCTTTTAGCCTGTATAGGCTTAGGAGGTTTGCAATGGCAACGGTACTGTCAAAATTGACAGGTGGGCAATTCTGACGTTGGCGAGGGCAAGAGTTGCGAAGAGGATCCACGACAGATCGCTCTGGATTCACTGAGATTGGCGGGGAAATAACCAAGGCCCGGTCCAAAGCCGTCCGCCGTCAGATCATTCAAGATGCGACGATTTGAGGACGGGAGTCTTAATTGTGTTTGCCACGCGGCAAGAATGTCAGCGAATTCATTTGCAGCGTTTACCATGACTGAAACCGCCAGGTTGTGTTCCTAATTTGAGGATGAGGTCAGTACCGGGAGCGGTAGCGACGGGGTCAACCGACAGCAACACTCGAGATTGCTGGTATTGCTACCTGGTCGCTACCGCTCCCGGTATTGACTTCGTGATCTCAACGGGGACGCATGCAAAGGTTTTGTTCACGCAAAGACGCAGGCCGTAAAGGAACGCAAAGTCAAACTAAGACACTACTAACCGCGAGGTGGCTGATGACAGGATGCAGGGTCCATGTTAAGTTCGTCGACATCCCGTAGGGATGAAATGTTTATAGAGACCAAGCCCTTTTAATTTTCTTGGCTCCGCAGGAGCGCAATGATTTGGAGGGCTCATTTCGCTCCTCCGGAGCTTAAGCGGTTTGCTTGCGGCCACGGGCGCGGTGTGTCGCTGTGATGTGAAATACTTTCTTGAAACAAACACATGAGTGATATTGATCAAATCAGGGCGGGCCGTTCGGAATTGCTGGGGCGGACGAACGATCTCGCAAACGACTTTCTCGATGGAGTCGTCGATCGTCCCGTGGCCCGACCCGTTGAGTTCGATCAGCTGCTGGCAGAAATGCGAGCAGAGGGACTGCCAACCGACGGCGACGATCCAACGCAAATAATCGAACATCTGGCGAGTCTTGCGGACCGCGCAATCGTGGCGACCGCGGGACCGCGATATTTTGGTTTTGTGGTGGGCGGTTCATTGCCGGTTACGGTGGCGGCTGATTGGTTGACGTCAGTCTGGGATCAGAATGCGGCCTTCTATGCACACTCGCCGCTGGCCGCGGCGGCGGAGCAAATTTCAGCCGAGTGGTTGATTGAACTTTTTGGCCTGGCGAATGGTACCAGTGTCGGTTTCGTTAGCGGCGGCACGATGGCCAACTTTACGGGGCTGGCAGCAGGCCGCCACGCTTTGCTCGCAAAGCTCGGTTGGGACGTTGAGCGGCAAGGCCTGTTTGGCGCGCCGGCAATAACCGTGGTCACCAGTGATGAATCGCACGTTTCAATTTTTGCGTCGTTGCAAATGTTGGGTCTGGGAAGCGAACGAGTTGTCAGAGTTCCTGCTGACGGACAGGGGCGCATGAGACCGGACCAACTTCGTCCGGTTCTGGCCGGCATTGAAACACCGGTCCTGGTTTGCGCGCAGGCCGGCAACGTCAACACCGGCTCTTTCGATCCGATTGCCGAGATCGCCGCTGGTGTTCGTGAGCACACGGGCTGGCTGCATGTCGATGGGGCCTTCGGTCTGTGGGCTGCGGCGTCTTCTGCTCAACGATCCCTGGCGCAGGGAATTGAGTTGGCCGACTCGGTCTCGGTTGATTGTCACAAATGGCTCAACGTTCCGTACGATTCCGGACTGGTATTCGTGCGCGATCCGGCGGCGCACCAGGCCGCGATGACTCTTAATGCGTCGTACTATGTGACCGCGCGCCGCGCTGAGCGTGACAACTGCAACTGGGTTCCGGAAGCTTCGCGCCGGGCACGTGGCTTTGCGGTCTATGCCGCCTTGCGTTTTCTGGGCCGCAAGGGAATTGCCGAACTAATCGATCGTTGTTGTCAGCGGGCGCGTCAAATGGCCCGGCGGCTGGCAGAAGCTCCGGGTGTCACGATTCTGAATGAGGTGGTGCTCAATCAAGTGCTGGTCCGATTTTCAGATCCTTCGGATGCGGACGACGATGAATTCACCGCAAAGGTGATTAGCCGGGTTCAGGAAGACGGCACCTGCTGGCTGGGAGGCACGACGTGGCATGGCATGCAGGCGATGCGGATATCGATTTCAAACTGGTCAACCACCGAGAAGGATATCGACGTTTCAGCTGAAGCAATTCTGAGATGCGTCGGGTAGAGATAAGGCAATGGTTCCACCTCTAAAAGCCTTTGACAGGATTAACAGGATGAAAAGGATTTACAGAACCGTTTTTGAAACTGGTTTGGATCTCATGTAAATCCTGTCGAACTCCATGGGCGGGACGCCCGTGCCACGTGAGCAATCGAATCCACATGGCCAAGATAACTCGCCGCAACTTCATCAAGCTCGCCGCTTCGCTGGGCGCCACGCTCGCCTGGCGATCTGCAAACGTGCAGGCGGCCGGCATCCGCTGGCGCGAGCGGAGAGAATTCTATCCGCAGGGTGTTGCTTCCGCGGATCCGCATCCGGACAGCGTGATCCTCTGGACTCGTCGTCCGCCCGTTTCAGACAGCCTCGGGAAAAAGTTGACCGTCCAGATCGCCGAGGATTCTGCGTTTCGGAAGATCGTAGCCGCAAGCAAAGCTGATCTCTCGGCCGAGAGCGATTGGACCTGTCGCATTCTGGCCGCGGGGCTCAAACCTCGACATGAGTACTGGTATCGCTTTACCGACGAGCACGGGTTTGGCAGCCGCGTTGGTCGAACCCTCACCGCACCCGCATACCGCGACAGCCAAACCGTCAATTTTGCGTTTGTGAGTTGTCAGAATATGCAGCAGGGCGCCGCGAATGCTTACCGGCGCATGATCTGGGAAGACGAGCAGAAAGCGGCCGCCGAACGGCTCAGTTTTGTCCTGCATCTGGGCGACTTTGTTTACGAAGTGGTTTGGTATCCGGAAGATCGCCCAAAGGGATATTACTCAAGGAGTTTGCGAGACCTTGTTCGCTATGAGAACGGCGAGAAGATTCGCGACTTTCATGTGCCCACCACGGTCGAGGATTATCGCGCCCTCTATCGCGCCTATCTCTTCGATCCTGATTTGCAGGATGCGCGCGCCCGCTGGCCGTTTGTCTGCATCTGGGACAACCACGAATTTTCGTGGAAGGGTTGGCAGAGCCAGCAGAACTTCGACGGTGTGCGCCCCGCCCAGACGCGCAAGGTCGCGGCCAATCAGGCTTGGTTCGAGTATCAACCCGCCAGAGTGACCAGGACAAACATGTTCGAGGATCGCTATCAGACCCCCGCTGTTACAAATGTCGCGATTCGCGATTTTGACGAACATGGACTCGGGTTAGAGGCGGGAAACTTGAAAGCGATTAACAGCCTCAAACTCTTCCGCTCGTTTCGCTATGGACGAAATGTCGATTTGATTCTTACTGACAATCGATCTTTCCGATCAGAGCCGGTGGTCGATCAGCCGGCGTTCGCAGCGTTTCAAACTGGTCCGTTTCCGTTCGTGGTTTCGCAGGACGTGGTTGAGGTGCTGGATGCGGGCCGAAGTTACCAGGGCGATCAACCTCCCGAAGCAATTCGATTCAACGGTAAGGAGCTTCCGAATCACCGCCGGAATTCGCCGTCGCAGACGATCCTGGGAGCCGCGCAAAAGAGTTGGTTTCTTAGCCAACTGCGCAACTCAAAGGCGACCTGGAAACTTTGGGGCAATTCGGTTGGCATGCTCGATTGGCGCCTGGACTTTCAGAATCTGCCGGCTGATGTCGGCGTCAAATGGCCCACAACCGGCTATGCGATGCTCAGCGGTGATGACTGGTCGGGTTATCGCAGCGAGCGCGCCGAGATTCTCGAATTTGTGAGGCGTCAGGGGATCAGCGGCTTTGCGTCGATAGCCGGTGACCGTCATTCTTTTCAGGCTGGCACGTTGGCGGAATCACTGGCGCCAAAATCTTTTCGTCCGGTTGGCGTTGAGTTCGTCACTGGCTCGGTCTCCGCGCCTGGTCTTTTTGAAGCAGCCGAATACAACGTGACGAAGAGTAATCCGCTGCGGGCAATTTATGTTTACCAGCCGGCGCCCGATTCCAGCCCTCAAGCGGCAATCAATTTCTCGCTGATGCATGGCGTGCGCGGCAGTCTCGCGTTACAGAAAACAGGTGATGTGAAAGAGGCGCTGGCCCAGCGAAACGCGGAACTTGCGCCGCATCTTTCCTTCATGGACGTCGGTGGTCACGGCTATGCCGTGGTGCGTGCCGGAGTTGATGAACTGGAAGTTGAGTTCGTCTGCATTCCGCGGCCGCTGCAACGGAACGAGCGCGCCGATGGCGGACCGCTCCGGTATCGGGTCGTGCACAGAGTATCGCGCTGGCAGAACGGCGCCGCGCCACGCCTTGAACGTCAGGTGCTCGAGGGAACATTGCCTTTAGTTGTGTGAACTGGGAGCGCGGGCGCCCTCGCCCGCAATGAGCGCGAAGCGCGAACCCATCGTAGAGATAAAGAGATTTTACGAATGGACGTGGAACCCACGCGGTGCGGGCGAGGGCGCCCGCGCTCCGAGTATCAGGTTGCGTCGTCTGGTCGTGGGTTTGGATCTCGTATCAATCATGTCAATCCTGTCATCGTGGCCTAATTTTGTAGGGGCGTCCCTCCGTGTGCGCCCCGCTTTATTGCCTCTTTGAGAAGAGCGGGCGCCCACGGAGGGACGCCCCTACAAATTGGCCACCACCAATCCTGTCTAACTCTTCCGTCAGTTCCGAGCGCGATCGACTCGGCAGTTGTAGCAACCGGGACGAGCGTTATGAATGTGTATGTACTCGACGCTCGGGTCGGCGAAGAAACGCGAGAGATGTTCTTCCAGTTCGCTCCCATCCAACACTTCTGAAATCAACATCATGCCCGCCGCGTCGTAGCCACGAAGGGACAGTAGCCGCGTTCGGATCATTGCCGGAACTTCGTTTACCGCAAGCCGGCCCGTCTGTGCCTTGACCCGAACGAAAATCGGCCCTTGCGAGCGGTAAGGACTGCTCACGTCGTGATGAGTGAAGTGGAGGAGCAGAACTTCTTCGCCCGGCTCGGCGTCAACCAGGCTTACTCGACAGGGAAAGCCTGGTTTCTTATCAGCGACCATGCGGCGAGCCCCAATGATTTGCAACTCGGCATCGCTTTGCTTAAGTAGTGAACTGAACTTCTCGATCGGCAGCGCGGTAATCTGAAAAGGTGTTTGCATGAACGCGATGATACGGAGTTTGGGCGGGTGTCGATATCCGGATCTTGCGGTCAAACTTTAGTGGTGATGTAAAGCAGACTGTCCGGTCTGCTTTCGCTGGAGTAGTCTCTCAGTCTGACTTTGCGCATCTTTGCGCCTTGGCGTCTTTGCGTGAATATTACCTTTTCATGCGAGACACTCGCGCAAAGGCGCAAAAGCCGCAAAGAAAAACCGCAAAGTAAGACACTGCTTTTAGCCGACGAAGCCGCAGACTGGACAGTCTGCAGGACACCTCACTTGCGCAGCTTACTGAAGACATAGTCCTGGGCCTTACGCCTTTCGTGGCAGCTAAAGCAGGTTGCTTTCTGTTCCGCGGTGAGCGCCGGGTCGGTCTGACTGTCCCCTAAAAATCTTTCAAATCCCCAACCACCGGTGCTCGGGAAACGTTGCGTGTCTTTCACCATTACATCAATGCGCTTGCGCGGTCCCTCACTCGTGGCGCCGTTAAGTTCTTTCGTATCGAGAAGGTCGAATACGACGATTGCTCCATCGGGAAAGGTCCCGGTTTCGTATCCTTTCACCGCCTTTTCGTTCGCGTAGATATGATGGATGCCACCATTGCTTGCGAAGAAAGGGCTTTGTGGGCCAACCAAAGTGGTTCCGACGTGCACCCACTTGCGGTAACCGTTCGGATAGGGAACCGCGGAATCGGGCGCGGCCCGTTGCGGCAAGGTCCAGCCGAGCGTCATTACCAAAGCAAACGCAATTGAAGTGATTCTGTTGGACATGATCCAGTTCCTTCCCGCTCAGCTAGCAGTGCAATAGCGATCGTGCAGTAGGGGCGAGTCTTAGCACTTCAGGCTCTCGACTCAAACGACGATCCAGCTCGTCCCCGGGATTACCGCTCTGTTGCCGGGAGCCGGCCAGCGCCTTGAGGTGTTCTTCATGAGCGGCCTCATCAGCGAAACGCGTGAACCAGACAAACACGTTCTCGCCCTCGCGCACGGGCAAGGCGGGAAAGGTGTTCACGCTGTTCGCGGTCACCAAACTCGCCAGGATGGAAGCGCCACTTTCCGTGATTATGGGTTTAACCGAATGTTCGAAGAAGTCGCTGAAGTCATCGCCGGCGCTCGAGCGCAAGTGATAGATAGTGGCCACCACAAGTCCATTATGTTTGTCGTTGGCGCCCAGCGCCGGACGATCGTTTGGAAACGAGAAGCCCAAGACCGGCGACGCCGGCCGTAACAGGAGGACGTTGTCCGAATCAACCATCGTGGTGTTGGCCGTCTCGCGATGCTTCGTCCAGGCTGGGCCGGTATAGAAATCGTTCAAGGCCTGCGCCCGTGATGCCATGTTTGAGAACCCTCTGAGCCATACGAATCGATTGGGATCATCCAGGTCACGGAATTGGCCGATAACTTTCATCCCAACTGCTTCCTGTGTCTCGATGAATTCACGCTCAAAGAGATCGATCAATACCTCACGCTTGCCGGGAAAGAGTGTGTATTGCCTGAGTTCTACGATTGGACAGCAAGTTTCCATAGGTGAATCTACCGGAGGTCGTCCGAGCTATTCCTGAGTTGATCGATGGGTTCCGATTGTGACGCTGTTGTTCATCGTTTGGATGAACCGGTTGTTTCCCGATTCACTAAGGCAGCCGCTCATTGTCATTGAGAAAAGATCACCTCACAAGGGCCATTTGGGACAAAGGGCCGGAACCAATTTCGAGAATCAATCCGCTTCTTCGGTCTAAAAAAAGAGGAATTAATTGGCTCCTATCCGGCGTCCAATAATGGCACTTTCGCAGTTCCGATCGGTGACTTAGACTGCCGGGTTTATGCCGGATGAATTTCCAGCGAGCCGAAAATCATGAAACCCGAAACCCATCATTGAGAGGGAGCCATGGCTGCCGAATTGAAACGCGAACCAACCGACCAGATGATCCTGATGCAACTCAATCAGGAATACGTCGACGCCTTCATGAACGCCGACATTGAATGGTATCAGTCACATCTTACTGAAGATTTCGAGGTCATTGAATCGGACGGTTCAACTCTCAACAAAATGGAGTTCCTGGTTAACACCGCGAAGGGACCCGATGTCGTTGATTACAAACTTCAGGACGTGAAGGTGCGGATATTCGGAGACGTGGCGCTGGTTCGAGCGACCGGCCTGTGGACCGGAAGGAATGGCTTTCAAGGCATGAGCCGTTACACCGATGTCTACGTCAGAACTGCGAACGGATGGAAAGCGACATCCGCGCAAATTACCCGTGCGGCCGTTCCAGGTCCGCGTGGGCGTTACAAGCGTCCGAGAAAATTGTTATGAATACCGGAAAGTTCACCGCGGCTCACGAACGACTGGAGATGCTCAATGGCCCGCGATACAAACCAAACTCAAAGAACCACTATCGCCCCGCTACTTTCAGTTCGACGGGGCGCGACTGCCATTGAGTTCTATCAGCGGGCATTTGGGGCCGCTGTCTTGTTCCGCATCGATAATGAGAAAGGTGAAGTGTTCGCGCGATTGTCCGTGGACGGTGCTGAGTTCTGGATGGCGGATGAGTCTGCCCAGGACTCGAACTTCAGTCCCGAGTCTCTCGGCGGCGCCTCGGCGCGGATGTTACTGATCGTGGACGACCCGGACACAGCCTTCGCGCGAGCAATCGCTGCCGGAGCCAAAGTCGTTTGTCCGCCCAGCGACCAACACGGCTGGCATGTTGGTAGAGTCGTCGATCCGTTTGGACATCACTGGGAGATCTGCAAACCCCTTGCGAAGATCTCGACTGAACCAGCCAATGATGAGTGAATCTCTGTGAAAGAAGGAGAGCGACAGCGTGATGAATGCGATTTGGTTTGCTCGACTCCTGGTCCTATTCAGCTTGATTGTGATCGGGCCGCCACTGCGCGGATTCGCGTGGCGGAATGCCGGAGATTCGAAGACATCTCTTCAGCGCTCAGTTGCGCCGCGGGATGGCCAACACGATTTTGATTTCGAGATCGGCAAGTGGAAGACACATCTGCGGAGGCTGCAGCGTCCGTTGTCCGGCTCGACGAGTTGGGTTGAATATGAAGGCACTACCGTCGTGCGCAAGGTCTGGAATGGCCGCGCGAATCTGGTGGAACTCGACGTCAATGGTCCGGCAGGCCACATCGAGGCGTTGAGCCTGCGGCTATACAATCCGGAATCGCGTCAGTGGAGTCTCAATTTCGCTAACAGCAAAGGCGGTACTTTGGGCCAACCCACCATCGGCGAATTCAAAAACGGACGCGGTGAGTTCTTTGATCAGGAAATGTTCAATGGTCGGGCCATCCTGGTTCGATTTGTGATCTTCGACATTACGCCCAATTCGTGTCGATTTGAACAGGCGTTTTCCGAAGATGGCGGCAAGAGTTGGGAAGTAAATTGGATAGCGACGGACACACGCGTGGCGGATCCGGCTGTCCAGCAGGCCAGTTCGAGTCGTTGAGTATCGTAATGATTGAGCTGCGGAGCAGCGGTCAGAGTTAAGCCCAAGGCGAGGCTTTGCGAGGGCAATTACACAGTTGACTCAGCCAGTCCGCGAAGGAGTCTGTCGGAAAAGGCATTTCTCTGTGCAAACTCTGTGGACCTCCGTGTCTCTGTGGTGAAATTGCTGATGAAAACATTCACCACAGAGGCACGGAGATCGCACAGAGAACCACAGAGATGAATTTTCCGACAGACTCCGAAGCGGGCGGAAGTTCTGTAGCCCACGGCGTAAGCCGTGGGTATCTGTCGGTAAAGAAGCCAGCCGCGACAGCGGCGAAACTCGATCGGGAAGTGTTCCGCCGCGCTGCGGCTCAGGCTGGTTTTTCCACCCAATCCCATGGCTTACGCCATGGGCTACAGATCTTTTGCCGCTCCGCGGCTGAACGCGACTTTATCCGCCGGATTGAGAGCCTGGCTCTTCGACTCGGATTCCGTATCTCAGGATCTTGGCGTTCAAGGTAGTTTTCTTTTCTCCCAGGAGCCGTGCTGCCTGGCGCTGCTTGCCGCCGGTTCGCATAAGCGCCTGACGAATCAGTTCCGCCTCAAAGCGACGCACCATCGCTTGCAAACTGAGATCAGCTTCCGAGGCCGGACCTGTTTGAGTAAGGTCATCGAGATGATCCAATAGCGATCGGACCAGAACCTTTAGCGCGTCGATGCGGTTAATCTGCCGCGAGCGTTCCAAATCTGCGTTTGCATCTGTGGCGGGCCGAGCGATTTGAATTATCTGCGCGCTGAAACTGGCATCGTCGCGATTGAAGATGTGCGGCCTGTCCGGCGCTGGTCCTATTTGTGTGAGCGGCTTCATAAAATCAAACCGGGTCGAAAACCATTCGTCGCGATCAGCTACCTTGTCCGCTAAACAACGCTTGAGTAGTCGCGATAATCAATCTTAAAGCTCTTGAGTTTTGAGTTGAGTGTGGTCTCCGGCATCTTGAGCAACCGGGCCGCCTTAACCTGTGAACCCTTTGTAAGTCGCAAAGCATTTCGAATTAGAAAGATCTCAAAACGGCGCACTTCGGAATAGAAGTCCAATTCGCTCGTGGCAGAGGGCAACGTTGTCGCGAGCCCAAAAAGCCCAAAACCTTCGAGAGTGCAGGTCACGTCCTCGGTTCGTCGACGGAGATCATCCAGAACTTCGCGTAGATTGCTGATCCTTTCCCGCAGGGCGATCGCGTCCACGTTATCAGGTGGAGCGGTAGCCTGATTCGTCTCGATTTGCAGACCTGATTGCTTCATCCTGTGATTTTGTGATTACGCTGCACGCCCTGGGGAGAGCCGATGTCTTCGACGTGCAACCTGAGATGTGAAACCCCTTGCTAGTTACCACTCAGTAAACTTTTGCCGACATCGTAACGAATCCTAGCGACGGATTGGCACCGGCACAAGTTCCATTTTCGACTGGACGGCGGGTGCCAATTTCTCCTAATATCTCTTCTCCCCAGGCGCGTCAGTGCGCAATGGCCAAAAAATCAACTTCAGCCCCCTTCGCCTCGGTGCCGCTTGAGGAATCATCCTCAACGCCTCTTTACTATCAGGTCTACCAACGTCTGCGGGCCGCAATTCTCCTGGGCCAGTTGTCACCCGGAACGCGTTTGCCATCGACCCGGCAGATGGCCGCCGACCTGGGAGTCTCGCGGAACACCATGATGAGCGCCTTCGATCAACTGATCGCGGAAGGCTACGTCGAAGGACGCGTGGGCTCCGGAACTTTCGTGTCTCCGACGCTGCCGGAAGAGTTGCTGGAAGCGCGGCTAAAGACGCAGCCAATTTTGCAGGTATCGACGAATCAACGTTCTCTGTCAGGGCGTGGCCAGGCGATAGCCAAAACATCCGTGACCGTAGCCGGTCCCGCCGGCCGGCTGCGCCCGTTCGTACCCGGCATCCCTGCCCTCGACCAATTTCCGATGTCGTTGTGGTCCCGCTTGGTGGCGCGGCGCTGGCGAGACGAGTCGCGCGGGCTCTTGAATTATGGCCCCGCCGCCGGACACATGCCGCTGCGTGAAGCGATTGCCGCGTATCTTGGTCCGTCACGCGGAGTGCAATGTAAACCGGATCAGATCGTGATTGTCTCTGGGGCGCAACAGGCTCTCGACCTCTCTGCGCGAGTGCTGCTCGATCCCGGCGATTCCGTCCTGGTCGAGGAGTATTGCTACAGCGCGGCACGCGCTGCTTTGATTGGCGCGGGCGCTCGTCTCGTTCCAATCAAGGTTGACGACTCCGGTTTGGACATCTCCGCGCCGGCGGCGAGTTTATCCAATGCCCGCGTGGCTTATGTTACGCCGTCGCATCAGTACCCGCTCGGGGTAACGATGAGTTTGCCTCGCCGGCTGGCGCTGCTCGATTGGGCCAACCGCACGAGCGCCTGGATCCTGGAAGACGACTATGACAGTGAATACCGCTACGTGGCGCGACCCCTGGCGGCGCTGCAAGGTCTGGATAAGGGTGGCCGGGTGATTTACATCGGCACCTTCAGCAAAGTTCTGTTTCCTTCGCTGCGTATTGGATACATGGTGGTTCCTTCAGATTTGGTGGACGCCCTTGCCAGAGCCCGGGCTGCAGTTAGCTGGTGTTGCCCCAACATCGATCAAGCCGTGCTTGCTGACTTTATCAATGAAGGTCATTTCACCCGCCACATCCGGCGAATGCGGGCGATTTATGCAGAGCGCCAGGAGACCTTGATCGGCGCCTTGCAGCGGCATGCCGGTGACCTCCTTGAAGTTGCCCGGACGGACGCGGGCATACATGTAATTGGTCACCTCCCCGATCACCTTGACGATCGAGCGGTGGCCGCCGCAGCGGCGGCGCAGGACGTGGTGGCCCATCCCTTATCTGTTTTCTTTCTGGGTGACGCTGCGCGAGCGAAACACGGGTTGGTCCTGGGGTACGGCGCCTACAATCTTCGCCAACTCCGTGAAGCGGCCGGCAAGCTGACGACTGCTTTGAAAACAGTTGCTCGCAATTCGCGGAACCGGGACAGCCATGATCTCCGGGCTCGCTCGATCGCGTAAATGGAATTAGACAGGATTAACAGGATTACATGTAAAGCAGAAGTCAGTACCGGGAGCGGTAGCGACCGGGTGTCCTGTGTGACCCGGTCGCTATCGCTCCCGGTACTGACCTCAAACCATCGAAGCACGATCAAACTCACGTTCAGGGCTCGCGCTGAATACGTCACTTTGTGGTTAATCCTGTAAATCCTGTCGAATTTATTTCAAATCAACTCTCGCACTTACACTCAGAGCGCGCATCGTTCTAACCACCCAGTCCAAGGAACGGGACACTTCAACCGGGCCTCCGATCCATTTTGAACAAGCTGAGACTGCTCTTGATCCAGATTCATCAAGATATGGACCAGCGGATGCCGGCTGCACGCTGATCGAAACCCACGAAGGACTCGCCGAAGGTTTCAAATCCTCTAACAGGCACGACGGTTGCACCTTTCCATCACGACAGAATTCTCGTTGTCCCGAATCATGGCCGCTTTCGCGAGAGGCTTGAATTTCGCCGCAACGAGTCGGCAACGACACAAGAAAGGAAATTCAAAATGAGGATCATTCTAAAGTTTATTTCGGCCTTAAGCCTGGCGCTCTTCGCGGTCAGTGCGATGGGCCAATCGAGCACCACAGGCTCGCTCGAGGGTTTGGTTACCGACCCGAACGGCGCCGCCGTCAGAGGCGCCACGGTTACGGTTACAAGTCCAAATTTGATTTCAGCCAAGACCGCCACAACCGGAGAAAATGGTCGTTATCAGATTGGGGCTCTGCCTCCCGGGGCTTACAAAGTTACGATTGAAGGATCAGGTTTCGGCAAGTTCGAACAGAGTGACGTCGGCGTCAATCTGGGAAGAACTTCGACCGCTGATGCGCAACTTTCGCTGGCAACCGCGAGTGCGACCGTCACAGTGACGGGCGGCGCGGCTGTTGATACTGCGCAAAACACCAGCGGATCCAACATATCGACTGAGCAATTTTCAAATTTCCCCACACAGCGGACCGTGCAGGGTCTGTACACAATTGCCCCGACAGTAACTCGTTCGGGACTACGCGACGCTTCAGGGCGGGAACGCGATCCTTCGGTGGCCGGATCGTCAGGACCCGAGAACAACTACATTCTGGATGGCGTGAACACCACCGATCCGGCAATGGGCGGTTCCGGCGCCAATCTGCCGTTTGAATTTGTGCAGGAGGTGGAGATCAAAACCGGTGCTTATGGCGCTGAATACGGCAAATCAACCGGCGGAATTTTCAACGTTATCACCAAGAGTGGCAGCAACGAGTTTCACGGCGATCTGTTTGGCTATGGAACGACCAAGGGCCTGGTGCGCGAAGTTAAGAACTTCCCGTTTACCGGTTCTGCCGCCAATGGTTTTTCCGAAGCCGACATCGGCGGGGACATCGGCGGGCCGATTAAGAAGGACAAGTTATGGTTCTTCGGCGCCTTCAATCCGCAGCACCGCACCAACTACTATCTGACTCAGACTTTCCATGCGCCGGTGCAAAACAAGGTGAGCATCCCGTTCTATGCCGGCAAGATCACCTGGGCTTTGAACAGCCGGAATACTTTCACCGCGTCAACGTTCGGTGATTTCACAAAGATTGATGGCTTCCAGGCCACCGGCGCGCTTACCAACGTCAACGGATTTGGCAGCGACGTCAACGCGTTCTTAGCGCTGGTCGAAACGGGCGGCCATAATTATGCCTTCCGTCTGAACTCGACGATTAGAAACAACTTCATTGCCGAGGTGTCGGGTGGCTTGCACTTTCAACGGGCGAATTCAATACCGCAGGCAATCGACAAGTCACTCGTCGTCGATAATTTTGCGGTCCTGAGAAACGGAGCGGTGTTAAGCCCGGTTTCGACGGGTGTCACTTGTCCGGCCTCAGGCTGCGTGGGAACCGGCTTCGTCGATTTTGTTGATGGTCGTGGTGGTTCACTCCAGCGCAACTATGTCCGGGGTGACGGCTTTGGACTCTACTCAAACCAGGATCGCAATCGGTATGAGATCAATGCCCACATGCAGAACATCGCGGGCCGGCACACGATCAAGTGGGGCTTTGAGTGGTTCCGAAATATGTACGACATCAACACTCTCTCGAGTGGTCCGGCAACTACTTACGCTTTCACGCCGGGTCTTGGTCTGACGCCGACTAACGGCGCCGATGCCAATTCCACTAATGGTTCACGCATCACCAACAACTGGCTGGTCTGCACGGTTCGCAATAACGCGATCACTTGTCCGACCAGCGCGGGTGTGACTCGTGCCCAGGCGATTCCGGCGGCGACTCTGGCAGCCCTCGGCCTGACGGTCGACGGCACGGCCAGTACGATTACTACGACCGAGGCTTTCAACAATCCATTCATCCTGCGCAACACCACGCGCGTCCGCGATTTTCGGCTGGTCGGCCAGACCTACACCAACGCGGAAGCGTTCTATGTTCAGGATGATTACAAGTTCGCTCGCGACTGGCAGTTCAGCATCGGTGCGCGCTGGGATTATGAACAGGCCTATAACAATGACGGCGTTTCGTACGTCAAGTTCAATAACCTCTGGGACAACCTGGCCCCGAGGCTGGGACTGACCTGGGATTTCACCGGCAAGGGCAAAGGCAAGCTGTTTGCCAACTACGCCACCTTTATTGAAACTCCAATTCCGTTGGATGTGAACGTGCGTGCCGCCGGCGGCGACGTTCAGACCGACAAAAACTTTAACGTCAACACAATCAATGCGCCCGCAGGTTCTTTGATCGTGCCGGGGGTCAGTACCGGGGCCGTCAACCTGGGAGCTGACGCGACTCCGATCGATCCGGGTTTGAAGCCGCAGAGCATCGGCGAATTCAGCATGGGCCTCGAGTATGAAGTCGCTAAGGACCTGGCACTCGGCGTTCGCGGAATTTATCGCCACATGCGAAACGTGATCGAAGACGGTTCATTCGATGACGGTAACAGCTACTTCATCTTCAACCCTGGACGCAATGAGCCCGGGACTACGGAAGCCAACGCCTGTGCCGGAGATCCGGCGACCGGTCGGATTCCACGCTGCTTCGGCCGCGCGCAGCGTTTCTACCGCGCAGTTGAGTTCACTGCTACGAAACGATTTACCAACAACTATCAGTTCATCGCTTCGTACGTTTACTCAAGCTTGATTGGCAACTACGAAGGCCTGTTCCGTAACGATAACGGGCAGTCTGATCCGAACATCACCTCGTTGTTCGATCTTCAGAGCCTGCTCGACAACACCTACGGTCGTTTGCCGAATGATCGACCGCACCAGTTCAAATTCAACGGCAGCTACCGGACACCCTGGAAGCTTCTGGTCAGCGGAAACTTCTATGTCCAGTCCGGCACGCCGTTCAATCAACTGATTCCGCATGTCATCTACGGCAACAACGAGGGCTTCGGCGTTCAGCGCGGCACGGCCGCCGTGCCGCTGGTAGTGGCCACTCAGGCGGGCTTTCCGAATACCGTCGAAAGCATCGGCTCCAGCCGCACACCAACCACGATGAATCTTGATCTGGGTGTCTACTATCCGATCAGGATTGGAGAGAAGAAGGAAATCCGGCTTTCCGGTGACTGGTTCAATGTCTTCAATAGCCAGCGAGCGGTGACTCTGGATCAGACCTACTCGATTAACAGTGGCGTCTCGGGAGTTCCGGCAACTCTGAATCCGTTCTACGGCTCGGCGTTGCTGGTGCAGGCGCCCTCGGCGTTCCGCTTTGGTGCGAAGTTTACGTTCTAAACCAGCAACTTCGGCTAACGCGGATCAATCTGGGAGGGGCGTGAGCAGCTTTGCGTCTCTCCCATTTTTTTCCTGAATGGGCTTTGCCTCAAGGTTCTTTCTCATTCACACCGGGCTTTAGCCCGGTGGTCAACACGTGCCGAAATCGCCAGGAACCGTTTCAACGGTTTCTATCAGGGTATGTCACCAACTCGTTCTTGCTCGGCGACATTTCCGAAGGTCAGGCGAAGAGTAAACCGTTAAAACGGTTCCTGTTGATTTCCTTATTCGAGGCGTGACCGGGCTGAAGCCCGGTCTGAATGAGAGGTGGACAAGGCCTGTTGAGCAAAGCCCGTGATAACAACAATAACTACATCCGGTGTCTGCTATGAGATTGAGACTTCATAACAACAGCGTGACGGCAATCATGATCGTACTTGGATTGATGTTGGCAGGTGCCATCAGTGACTACGCCCAGTCGCAACCGCGGCGACGCGCCCCGGAATTAACCGGTGGCAGAGGATGGCTGAATACGGACAAGCCGCTTTCTATCGCAGGTCTCAAAGGCAAGATTGTGCTCCTGGATTTCTGGACATATGGCTGCATTAACTGCATGCATGTCATCCCCGATCTGGAAAAACTGGAAAAGAAATACGCGAATCAACTGGTCATCATCGGCGTTCACTCGGGTAAGTATGAAAACGAAAAAGAGACTGACAATATTCGTCGCGTGATCGTGAGATACGACATTGCGCATCCCGTCTACAACGACGCCGATTTTGCGGTCTGGCGCGCTTACAACGTGAATGCCTGGCCTACGCGCGTGCTGATCGATCCCGCAGGTTACATCGTTGGTTATGTGCCGGGTGAAGGGAACTACGAGCCCATCGATCAGGCGATCAATAAGCTGGCCGCAGAGTTTCGCGCGCGCGGCGAATTGAACGAGCAACCTTTGCGCCTGGCCCTGGAACGCGCCAGCGTCGGTGATTTGCCACTCGCTTTCCCGGGGAAAGTTCTGGCTGATGAGAAGTCCAATCGTCTGTTCATCGCCGATTCCAGTCACAATCGCATTGTCGTCACCTCGCTTGACGGCACTCTGGTTGAAGCTATCGGCACTGGCCAGGCGGGCGCCGTTGATGGCCCAGCTTCTGCTGCAAGTTTCTTCCGGCCACAGGGCATGGCGCTGGATGGGGATTTCCTTTACGTCGCCGACACCGAGAACCACTTAATTCGTCGCGTCGATCTGAAGTCTCATTCCGTCGAGACGACCGCCGGCACAGGCCGCCAGGCGCGAGGGCCATCTAAAACCGGGCCGGCTCGCGACGTCGATCTGAATTCGCCGTGGGACTTGCAACTTGTCGGGCGCAGTCTCTTCATCGCGATGGCCGGACCGCATCAGATTTGGAAGTTGGATCTTGATCAGAAAGTAGTTGGCGTGTTTGCCGGGGACGGGCGCGAGGGCCGCCGCGATGGCCCGCTTACCGAAGCGCGCTTTGCACAGCCTTCGGGAATCACCACTGATGGAAAGGTTCTCTACACCGCCGACAGTGAGGCGAACGTCATTCGTGAAATCGATGCCGGCAAAGGCGAAGTGCGGACCCTGGCTGGTGCGAACCTGTTCGAATTTGGCGATCGGGATGGATTCGCAGACGAGGTCCGGCTTCAGCATCCTTTAGGAGTTCTTTGGTTCCGCAATAAGATCCTGATCGCGGACACTTACAATCACAAGATCAAGGAACTCGATCCGATCAAGCGGACTGTCAGGACGTTGCTCGGAAACGGTAAGCCGGGTCAAAAGGATGGCGGTTCATCATCATTCTTCGAGCCGGCCGGGCTCAGCATCGCCAACGGGAAGCTCTATGTTGCCGATGCGAACAACCACGCGATTCGCGTCGTCGACTTAAACACGAAAGAGACCACGACTCTTCGCATTGAAGGATTGCAGCCGCCGGGGGCAGAGACGATCTCGGACGCGTCAGACAGTTGGGGACCGAATGCGGAAGAAATCAAAGTTGCACCTCAACGTCTGCGCCCGGGAATTGACAGCATGCTGTTGATTAAAGTCGAGTTGCCTGCCGGTTACCATCTCAACCCCGCCGCGCCGCAACGATACCGCGTGGGTTTTGAAACAGAGACGAAGGCGCTGACGCTCGAGCCTCGCACCTCCGGAGGCTCGTCCAAAGATCTTCGTTTTCCGCTGCGGGTTCCGTTGCGCGCGACGACAAAGGGTTCGGCAAATCTTTTGGTCCAGCTCACGCTTTTTTATTGCCGCGACGACAACACGGGGACTTGCCGGATCAAGGCGCTACTCTTTCGCGTACCAGTAGACGTCACAGATGCGCAGGACGCTCCGCAGGAGATCGAGGTGCGCGCGAGAATTGAAGGAGTTAGACAAGATTTACATGATTAACAAGATTTGACGCATTCGGTGCAGGCCATGGAGGTGAGTCCGACAGTGCTTCGGATGGTATGAAGTCAGTACCGGGAGCGGTAGCGACCGGGTCCAACAGAATACCCCGTCGCTACCGCTCCCGGTACTGACCTCTCATCTTTTTAATCCCGTTAATCATGTCGATGTCTGAAATAAACCGAGGCGGCTGGTCGAAAGAGAAAGAACAAAACCACCAAAAATAACAAGAGGTGCGTGATGAAATGGAAGGGCGAGTGCAACGCTCCAATAACGACGTGGAAAGTCAGCCAAACGACAAGCAGCCAACGCGCCCAATTCTGACCGTACAACATAAACACACCGGCGATGATCTGGGCACTGCGGGAAAGATAGACCATCCAATGTTTCTCGAGGTCGGCAACCAACTGGCCGCCGTTCAGGTGGATGAGGGGCCATAAGCCCGCCACCAATGCAATAGCGCCGAAGACTATGAACAACCAACTGATGATGGTGATGGAAAGTGGGCGCTGTTTCACGATCTACGGCTTAGGCGATTTGTGATATGGCAACTGCGCGACCACGATAACGAGCGCATCTTAATTTTTCAATCCGGGGTTGATGGTTTTGAGAAGCGATGAACCGCAAACGAAATTGGAAGGCCGACGCAGAACATGTGGATCAACACGCCCTGCATGATCGAGCCGAAAGCCGTCAGGAAGTTACGATGAAAAGTAAGGCGCAGAACGATCCCGTACATTACGAAATAGGCCCCGACGCCGTATAGCAAGCCGCAAATGATCCAGTGCTTTACCAGGAACGGCAGCTTGCGACTCGCCAGGAAAAAAATGGTACAAATCACAAAGGCGTTAAAGAAATGTATCAGGAGGCCGAGCGCCGCGCTGGCGATCCCGCCTTTATATGAGTTCGCACCGAGAATTCCCGAAGCGATCGATTGCAGCACCGGCATCGGACCACGGCCGGTGCGAATCGCGTTGGTGATGATCGCCGCCATGATGTCCATAATCCCGGCGCCCAGACCGCCCCAAAGAATTCCCCGGTAATCGCTCGATTGGTGTATTGGCAGTGTTGAAGACTCAGCGCTCATAACGGTTTCTCGCTTTCCTGGTTGCAGACTACGACCTGGCGAAAGGGGAATGGCTGAGATTCTATTGAGGGAGTCGAGAGTGACAAGTACCGATTTGGGGAAAGTGATGGGGCCAATCCGGGAGTGGACGTAGCGCAGCGGAGCCCAGCTGCGGAGCAGCGATCAGAGTTAAGCCCAAGGTGAGGCTTTGCGAGGGTATTTATATAGTTGAGTGACCTAAGCACACCCGAAGGGTTGCAAAGAAAGTAGGCGGTGGTCGGAGTCCGCGGACACCAGATCTGATGATGAAACGAATCGCACCCCGAGGAGGGGTGCCAGATCTACGCAATGAATATCCCCAGGTTGAAAATTAGGATTCGGAGGGAATGGCGACCAGTCGTCTTGCACCCCTCGCGAGTCTGTCGGGAAAAAGTATTTCTCTGTGAAAACTCTGTGTCCCTCTGTGTCTCTGTAGTGGAAATTGCTGGGAATTCATTCACCACGGAGGCACAGAGGATCTCACAGAGGTCCACAGAGACTAATTTTCCGACAGACTCTCGCGGGGTGCGGTCATGACTAATGACTTTTCCGGTGGTCTCCGCGGACTCCGACCACCGGCTACTTTCTATTGAACCCTTCGGGTTGCGCCTCGGTCAGTCAACTATTCTGTTGCCTTTGCGAGCCTTGAAATGGTTCCTACGTTTTCGCTTGATAAAAATCTTCCTCATCAATCTGACGGCCCAGCCCAACTACTATTGACCTCCGTAGTTGCTAGATGATATAAGCCACAAGGTTTGATTGGCGGCGTGGGGACGTTATCCGCCAGTCTTGAGCCGGGGACGCCTCCTTTAGGGATCAATACCCTTCGATCCCTAGCGCATCCTCGGCTTGAATAAGACCCTTTCCCTCACCGGAAGCACGCTTTTAACCTCACCGGATAACAACGATCGAATAACTGAATCGAGTCAGCCAGACAGTGAAAAATAGTGTACCCAAAGAAGGCGATACGTCGATCGCCCACTGCAACGTGTGCCAGCGTGAAACCAACTGGACTTATATCCAGCGTGTCTTTCACAACTTTTGGAAGTGCTTGGAGTGCGGCGCTGAGCGCGTGGCCTCAGCCCGTGACTCCTGATAAAAAACTTGCCTTGACTTCGGGTTTACGTCAAAACATGAACTATTCAGATCGCCTTGAGCGAGACAGGTTTATCTGTCCTTAGCTTGCTGCGTCAACTATATAATTACCCTCGCCCTGGGCTTAACTCTGATCGCAGCTCCGCAGCTTAGTAATCAAATTTCTTTTGGCCCTATGGATTTTGCCGAAAGTGGCCCTGTCACAGATGCCGCTTTTGGCTTAACGTCCGCAAGCTAACAGCTCGCGTTACGAAAACGCACCAGACTTGGTAATCTGAGGCCGCTAAAAATCAGATGCTGTTTGCCAGGTTCATATGAAGGCCAACCAATTGATTAACTGTGATGACAAACACTGAAACCTTACCTTCGTCTGGCTCGCGCAAAGTCCTGAGACGAATTGGCGCCGTGCTCGGAGGACTCGTGCTGGTGGTGATCCTCGACATCGCGATAGATGTCCTGATGCATGCGACCGGGATTTACCCTCCCTGGTTCAAACCAATGCGCAGCTCTCTGTGGTTGGTTGCCATTGGCTACCGGATGATCGACGGCACGATTGGAGGATACGTCGCGGCGCGGCTGGCGCCGGATCGGCAGGTAGCGCACGCGTTGGTGCTGGGTTCTATCGGATTCGCTTTGAGTGTCGCCGGATTGGTTGCAACCTGGAACGGAGGCCCCGAGTTTGGTCCGAAGTGGTATCCGCTGGCGCTGGTGGTGGTGTCTCTGCCGTGCGCTTTGCTGGGAGGCTTTCTCCGGGCGCGCCAATTGGCGGCACGCTAAGATCGTTCAGACCTCGACGCCGAATCTCGTGAGTATCTCGCGGCGACCAACGCCCGTGACCCGAACGGCACGACTATCAAGATCCTGAGTTAACCACCTGCTCTTAATCGCGGCTTGCAAAAGGGCCGCCCCGAGTGCGCCGCCAATATGAGGGCGCCGCTCGCTCCAGTCCAGACACGCGTACGCGAATCGCCGCCGCAACTTTCGCGTTTCGTCCAGATCAACGTTAAGCGCGGCAAAGCCTTTCCTGCCGTTGTCCGTTAGATCATACGAGTCGTCCCGGCCATTCGCATGACGCGTCAACCACCCCAGTTCTCTAAATCGATCGTGGAGTCTCACTCCCAAAGCGCCGGCCAGGTGATCGTAGCAGACACGCGCGGCCCGCAGGCGGGTTGGAGTGTTGGGCACAAACTGTTTGCGCGGTGCGTCCACCAGCACGCTCAAATCCTCCAGCACCTGCGCCACCTTTGGTCCTTCCAAACTGTAGAAGCGATGCTTTCCCTGGGTGACCAGCTTAACCAGGTGCTCTGCTTTCAGCCGGTTGAGGTGCGCGCTGGCGGTTGAGGTAGCGACGTCAGCGACCGCGGCGAGTTCAGTGCTGGTGCGGGCATGGCCGTCCATCAAACAGAACAACATTCGGGCGCGGGCCCGTTCGCCGATCGCAGCTGCAATTCTGGAGACGGCAGTCTCGTGATGTTCCTCGACATTCATATTTCGATTGTAGGCGAAGTGTTGTTGCGGGAACAAGTGGTAACGTGGTGGATGTCTTAAGTTAGGGTTCTCTCCGTGCCTCTGTGCATACCTCTGTGCCTCTGTGGTGAAGGGTCTCAGAAAAATATCACCACAGAGACACAGAGAATTTCACAGAGACACTGAGAGAGGCCAGATTAAGAACAAATTAGGAGGATATTCAATTGATCACCTGCTTCATTCGTTACCAGATTGATCCGTTTCAGCGAGACGCGTTCAAACAATATGCTGAGAATTGGGGTGGCATCATCCCGCGTTGCGGCGGTCACCTGGTCGGTTACTTTCTGCCGCATGAGGGCACAAACGACGTGGGGTGGGGACTGATTTCCTTTGAGAGTCTGGCGGCGTACGAAACTTATCGCGCGCGCCTGCGGACAGACCCGCAAGCATTAGAGAATTTCGCGACGGCTCAACGCGAACGCTTCATCCTTCGTGAAAAAAGGACCTTTGTGGAAGTCGTCGATCGCACGTTCGGCTTACCGGCGAAGAGCGCATGACGATAATGATAAGCCTGTCTTTCGCCCGTTCAAACGGCACCGGTCCCAGCGGTGCCGGTCTCGTCAAACCCGAGAGACGATGAAAGCTCGCGGTAGGCATCCGCCTGGGCGAGCAAGTCCCTGGCCTTTTGCTCAAACGTCCCGATGGCGTCCGCACCGGCTGCCCAGCGGAGCGGCGGTTCGTCCTGGCTCGCGAGTTGAACCAGCGCCTTGGCGAGTTTAGCGGGGTCGCCACCTTGCAAGCCGTTCATACCCTTCCAGGTGGTGACGGTCTGCCTGGTTTTCTCGGCGTAGTCGTCGATCGAGGGATCGGGGTAGTTGGTCGACTCCTCGGTGAGCAGCTCAGTGCGGAAGAAGCCGGGCTCCACGAGCATTGTGCGGATGCCGAACGGTGCGACCTCAGGGTTCAGCGACTCGATCCAGCCTTCGACGCCGAACTTCGACGCGGCGTAGGCCGAAACGAATTCCTGTCCCGATATACCGGCAGTCGAGGAGATTTGCACGATGAGGCCGGAGCGTTGCCGGCGCATCACAGGAAGCACAGCGCGCGTGACGTTTACTGGACCGAACAGGTTAGTCTCAACCTGTGCTCGGAAATCCTCTGGACTGATCTCTTCGAAAAAGCCGGCGTAGAAGTTGCCGGCATTATTGACCAGCACGTCGATGCGGCTGAACCGGTCAACAGCAGCTTTAACTGAAGACTCAGCGTCGGCCGGGTTGGTGACGTCCAACTTCAAAACCAAAAGATCGGCAGATTCTCCAATGGCTTGGGCCACCTTGCTGGTGTTTCGACCGGTAGCCACAACCTTGTGACCAGCATCCAAAGCAGCCTTCGCCATGTCGATACCCATGCCACGTCCGGCGCCTGTGATAAACCAAACTTTGCTCATAGTCTTACTCCTCGAACCTCGCTCAAGACCGGCCCACTCTATTATTCGCCGATGATTTTCACCAGCACACGCTTCTTGCGGCCACCGTCAAACTCCCCATAAAAAATCTGCTCCCAGGGCCCGAAATCCAACTTGCCCGCTGTGATGGCCACGACAACTTCGCGACCCATCACCTGTCTCTTGATGTGAGCGTCAGCGTTATCTTCTCCAGTTTTATTGTGGTGATAGCGACCAACGGGTTCATGGGGTGCCAGTTGCTCGAGCCACGTTTCATAATCCTGGTGCAGCCCGCTCTCGTCGTCATTAATGAAAACGGAAGCGGTTATGTGCATGGCGTTTACTAACGCCAACCCCTCCATGATTCCGCTGTCGCGGAGGCACTCTGTTACCTCTGGAGTGATGTTGATAAACGCACGCCGGCTCGGGACATTGAACCACATTTCCTTACGATAGCTCTTCATCATCAACTGCTCCGTTTTAGAATTCGAAATTCAAAATATTGTACACGCCTAAGATCAAATGAACCTCGATGAAAGCCGCTCAATTCAAGCGGCTTTCCCCGAAAAAGTCGACTGTGGTTAGAGCTGGCGAGTACTAGCTGGGAGCGCGGACGTCCTCGTCCGCAATGAGCGCGAAGCGCGAACAGGTTTCGCGAGTAAGCGTGATAGAGTAAGCGGTGCGGACGGGGACGTCCGCGTTCCCAGCATTCACGAGTTCGATCCGGCAAGCGACTTTTCGGGCAAAGCCAATTCAAGCTTAACAATCCTTAACAAATTTTCGTTGGCTGAAAGTGAGAAGAGTGTCTAAACTGCCGCCATGCTAAAGGATCTCTCATACGCGTTGCGGACGCTGAGCAAGAGTCCCACATTCACGATCACAGTGATCGTCACAATCGCCCTCGCTATCGGCGCCAGCACGGCTATATTTAGTGTTACTAACGGCGTGCTGCTGCGCCAACTTCCGTACAAAGATCCAGAACGACTGGTCCTGGCGCGCGGCGATCTTCAGAAACGGAACGTCAAAGACTTTCCTCTTTCAAATGCCGACTTCCTCGACCTGCGCAACGGCGCAAAAAACAATTTCGAGGGTTTCGCTGCCGTCAATACGTTTCGCTTCACTCTCCCCGGCCTGGACGGTACGCCCGAGCGGATCCGGGCGGCCGCGGTGTCGACTAACTTCTTTCAGATGATGGGAAGCCGGATCGTTGCGGGTCGCGATTTTCAGGATTCTGATGGCACCACCCAGCCACCTCCGCCAGCGGCAACGGCCGGTAATGCCCCCGCAAACAACGCCGGACCACCTCCCTTACCGAATATGGTTATCCTGAGCAACGAATACTTCCAAAAGCGCTTTGGGGGCGACGCGTCCGTAATTGGCAGACCTCTTCCCGTTGCCGCAGCCGCCGGACCACCGCCAATTATTGTTGGGGTGCTCGCCCCGGGTTTTGAATTGTTGTTTCCGCCGAAGGCGAATCTGGAACAGTTTCCGAGTCTCTGGTTTGCCGCGCGTATTCCCTATGACGTTGCCAACCGCAACAACGTGCAGTGGCGTGCTATTGGGCGGCTCAGGCCCGGTGTTTCGATCGGGCAGGGCCAGGCTGAAGTGGAAACCATCGTGCAAAAAATTCGCGAAGAGAACGCAATTGCCAAGACAGCGGGTCAATACTTCCAACTGGTGCCAATGAAGCAGCATCTTGTCGACGAAGTTCAACCTGCGCTGCTCGCGCTCATGGGTGCGGTAGTTTTCCTGCTGCTGATTGCGTGTGCGAATGTAGCGAACCTGATGCTGGTGAGAGCGGCATCGCGCGAACGAGAGCTCGCAGTTCGGGCCGCGTTGGGTGCTGGTTGGTGGGCGTTAGTGCGGCAGACACTCGCCGAGGCGCTCCTGATAGCAGCTCTCGGAACACTCTTGGGTGTTGGGCTTGCCTACTTAGGTATTCACCAACTGCTGGCGATCGCGCCGGAGAATCTACCTCGCCTGAATGCGGTCCGGATTGATTTGCAGGTGTTGGGATTTTCGATGTTGGCGGGGCTCATCTCTGCCTTGCTCTTTGGCGTTATTCCCGCTATCCGTACTGCGAAACCAAACCTGATGGACATATTACGTACGAGCGGGCGAAGCGGCGCCCTCGGCACTGCCGGGCTTCGTAACGCTGTGGTCGTAGTGGAAGTTGCGCTTGCGTTCGTACTCCTGATTGGCTCAGGGCTGATGTTCCGCACGTTCGTTGCCATTCAGCGCGTGGATCTCGGCTTTGACCCGCGCGGGCTGCTCACCTTTCAACTGCTCGGCAACATCGGCAACACGCCTCAGGAAGCCGCAAATTTCAAGCGTCAGCTTCGTGAACATCTGGGCGCGATCCCCGGCGTGCGAAGTGTCACCGCGTCGTTTCCGTTGCCGCTGGCCGGCGGATTTAGTCCCGTGCGCTGGGGCGGTGCCGATGCGCAGGGAGATCCGAGTAAGTTTCAAGCTGCCGACCTTCAGATCGTTCTGCCCGGTTACTTCGAGGCGATGGGCACCAAACTTATCGCCGGACGCACGTTCACGCAGGACGACAGCACGCCTGACCGCAACATGCTGATAATTGATCAAGTACTCGCCGCGAAGGCGTTTCCAAACGAATCCCCTGTAGGCAAGCGCATCCTTTTTCGCGTGCGCACGCCGGACGCTCAATGGGGCGAGATCGTTGGTGTGGTAGGCCATCAGCGCAACTCATCTCTGATCGAACCTGGTCGCGAACAGCTCTACGTCACCGATGGATATGTGAACAACCAGGCAGCTTCCTGGTGGGCGCTCCGGACCGACGGAGACCCGGCTGCTCTTGCAGGCGCCGTCCGCGAAGTAGTGCGCCAGGCTGGCAAAGAGACTTTGATCAACGAAATGCAGCCGATGGACTCACGAGTAATCAAAGCCCAGGCGCAGACGCGCTTTTCGTTACTGCTGATCGGAGTTTTCTCAACGATTGCCGCACTACTTGCCGGCGTTGGTTTATATGGCGTGCTCGCGACTTCGGTTCGCCAGCGAACTGCGGAGATCGGAGTGCGAATGGCTCTGGGCGCGGCGCCGTCGCGCATCTTTCGTTTGATGGTGGGAAAAGGACTCTACCTTAGCGTGATCGGGATTGCGATTGGTCTGATCGCCGCGTTTGCACTCACACGCATTCTGGCGAGCATGCTGGTGGAGGTAAAACCCACCGATCCCATTACCTTCGTCATGGTGTCGGTGCTCTTCCTGTTCATCGCGGTGATGGCTTCGTGGCTTCCAGCGATGCGCGCCGCCGGATTAGACCCGACTACGGCGCTGAGGAATGAGTAGTGCGAAAGCAATTTCAGGTGATCTACTTTCGGTTTTTCTCTGCGTAGTCTCGGCGTCCTCGGCGTCTCGGCGGTGAATACGTGGCAAAGAATCAACGCAGAGTCGCGGAGGACGCCGAGGAGATGCAGAGGACTTCAAATTAGGTCACTACCCAAAATTTCCCGTTAACAAAGGTAGACTCATGAAACACAGAAACTATCCGCAATTAGTCGCAGTAATTCTTTTATTTATCGCTCCAGCCTGCCTCGCGCAAACACAGTTTCCCGATACACCCGCCGGCAATCAGACGAAGGCCTGGTTGGATGCTTTCAATGCTGGAGACATCGAGAAGTACAGGGAGTTCTATCGCAAGAATTTCCCCGCTCGTGTGGAGCGTGCTGCTCGAGCAATGGAATTGCGTCAGGAGAACGGCGGCTTCGAATTAAAGAAGATCGAAGAGTCGACACCGACAAAGATCGTCGCTCTGCTTCAGGAACGCCTTTCTGATCGGTTTGTCCGCGTGTCTGTTGAGGTTTCTGCCACGGAACCACATCAAATGACCAGACTCGACTTGCAAGGAATCCCGCGCCCGACGGAATTTCCTCTTCCGCACCTGAGCGAGAGCGAATTCATTACTGCGGTACGAAAGAAGATGGGTGAGGAGGCGACGGCTGATCGTTTTTCGGGAACGGCCCTAATCGCAAGAAATGGGAAGACCGTTTTTGCTCAGGCGTTCGGTCTCGCGGATCGAGAAAAGAAAACTGCGAACACTTTGAAGACGCGGTTTCGAATCGGATCAATGAACAAGATGTTCACTGCGGTGGCCACCCTCCAGCTCGTGCAAAGCGGCAAACTCGATTTGAAGGCGCCGTTCGGAAACTACCTGACCGACTATCCGAATAAAGACGTTGCTTCAAAGGTAACGATCGACCAATTGCTCTCGCACACCGGAGCCACGGGTGACATTTTTGGTCCTGAGTTCGACAAGAATCGTCTTGAATTAAAGACGTTGCAGGATTATGTGAAACTCTACGGAAATCGGAAACTGGAGTTCGAACCAGGCAGTCGCTGGCAATACAGCAACTACGGTTTTCTTTTGCTGGGAGTGATCGTAGAAAAAGTCAGCGGTCAGAGTTATTACGATTACGTTCGTGATCACATTTTCAAGCCTGCGGGAATGACGGCGACTGCTTCGGAACCGGAAGATCAAGTGGTGCCCGATCGAAGCGTTGGGTATACGCGATTCACCGGTGGTAACTTGCAGCCCAACACAGACACGCTGCCATACCGCGGAACCTCCGCCGGCGGCGGTTACTCCACAGTTGAAGATCTTTCGAAGTTTGCGACCGCGCTGCAGACAAACAAACTGCTCAATGCGCAGCACACGGAAATGCTGACCACCGGGAAAGTCGACACACCTGGCGGCAAGTACGCTTATGGATTCCAGGAAGCGATGGTTAACGGCACGCGATGTTTCGGCCACGGCGGCGGCGCCCCGGGGATGAATGGCGAACTCAAGATTTGCCCCGGGCCCGGCTACGTGATCGCGGTGTTGGCAAACATGGATCCGCCAGCGGCAAGTCGAGTGGCGGATTTTATTGCTAATCGGCTGCCAGTGAAGTGACAAGTTTCGTGTAGCCCGCGAAGCGGGTGACAGCATAAAGCCTGGGGTGGAGCGAGGCTTTGCGAGCGCAACCCCAGGTCAGAGGTTAGAGAAATACTCAAGCCCGCGAAGCGGGCGACAGATCCATCGCTTGCAACGGCTGTCGCCCGCTTCGCGGGCTCACGTTTATCTTTTACCAGCGATCCTGGGGTTGCGCTCGCAAAGCCTCACTCCACCCCAGGCTTTACGCTGTCGCCCGCTCCGCGGGCTAACCGTTTCTACGAGTGGGAGCGCTGGAGGTGGTTCCTCCTCTAAACTTGGTTTCCATAAACATTAGGTCCCTACGGGACTGGTAGGCGCCCGCCCGCGCTGCGTAATCTGTGGATTAGTTCACCCGCCCTTTTGTTTCGCTAACTCTTTGCGAAACGCTTGCTCCCGATCAGCAACATAATTCTTGTAGCCGACCGGATCGATAAAGACAGTCGAGTTACCCGCCTTCAGTTGTGGATATTTCGTCTCCAGGTCGAAGTAACTTCCATGCGCGCCAAGAAAATAGTCACAAGGCAATGACTTCAGAACCTGGAATGTTCGTTCAAAATCTCCGGCGATCCCGGGATAGACTGTATTTCCGACCAGCTTGTATCCGGGGTTGACGTTTGGGCTGCCAATGATCACAACATCGCGAGTCTTGCCGCTATCTTTCACTTTCATCGTCCACGTCGTGCAACCTTTGGTGTGCCCCGACGTCAGACGGGCTGTGAGTACCGCATCTCCGAGTTTCACTTCCTCCCCATCCCGCAATACCCGATCAACTTTTGTCGGCGGGTAAAGTTGTGCCGGATCACTGCCGTACTGAAAATCAGTTTTCCCGCCCGATTCAACCACGGGCACGTCGCCTTCCATCACCATGTACTTCGCCCCGGTGAGTTTCTTGATCATGGCGCTTCCGGCATTGTGATCATAGTGGGCGTGACTTATTAAAAGAATCCTGACGTCGGTGAACTTGAACCCCAGCGATTCGATGCTGGCTCGAATCAACGGAACGTTAGCTTCGAGGTCGCTGTTGATGAGGATGTGACCCTGGGGAGTGGTGATGAGGTAGTTCGCTAATCCCTTGCTGCCGACATAGTAAAGATTGCCGGCAATTCGGAAAGCAGGAAAAGGCTCGGTCCAATCGTTCTGCGCCGCCACCTTGTTGGTGACGGCGAAGGTTAGAGCGAAAAATATCAGAGCGAATAATAAAGTGCTTCTCAATAAATTGCGGGTATGTCGCATGATGATTTTCCTTTGGGCTCTCGGTTATGAGGAGCCTTCACTTCAACTTCTCGTATTCCTTCTTCGCCTCGATCAAAACCGGCAGCTCGGCATCTGCGTCCTTCCACAGTGCGAAAAAATCCTGGTAGGCTCTGCGTCCCTTCGCGACGTCACCCTGCAAAATGGCGGCCCGGGCCAAACCGAGATGCGCCATTGGCCACAGCGGTGAAAGAATATCCCAACCTCTATGATCAATGATTCTCTGAAACTCCGCCGCGGCGAGCGCGCCGTTTTTCGACTGCAAATACGCCAGTCCGCGCACCCACGTGGGCCTGAAGTTGAGGGCCGCTTCGTACTGGCGCGATGGCGGCAGCAATTGGACAGCGCGATCCGGCCCGGTTGGCTCGGCACGCTTCAATTCCAGAGTTGCCCGGACCAGCGGCAGCCAGACAGAGTTATAGATCGTGTCCTGTGGGAACTTGCGGGCGAAGTCTTCCGAGAGAGATTGTGCTCGATTTGCGTCCCCGCATAGCGCCAACGTCCATGCGAGCGGCTGCGAATCCAATTGTCCGATCAGTGAAGACTGCAATTCCTCGAAGCTTATCTTTTCTTTTTCCAGCACCACCAAAAGCAGGTTGGCTTGCTTATCCGCTAATTGGGTCAAGCCGAAAATTGCGCTCAAATTTATGTCGTCGGAGAGAATCCTGGCCTTCTCGGCCGGCAGCCCGCGAGCTTCCGCCAAGGCCGCTGCCTGCGCAAAGTTCTTGCTCGCTTCTCGCCGTTTTCCAGCAAACGCGAATGAGTATCCCTGAAGTTCGCGCATTTGATATTCCTCGGGTTTCCCGATGAACCAATCGGCATAACGCGCCAAAGACTCGGCATCACTTCTAAGAAAAGCGATCAGGTAGAGGCGCTTGTAAAAGCCGCTGGGATCCAATCCGCGATCGAGACCCTGTTTGAGAACGTCCTGTGCCTCATCGAAACGGTTCAGCCCAATCAGTGCCAGGCCCAGGTTCGCGCGGGGCAGGGAATAGTCGGCGTCGAGTTGCAGCGCCGAGCGGTAAGCTTCGGCCGCCTGCTCGAACTCTCCGGCAATCATCAGAGAGTTTCCATGCAGATGATAGACGTAAGGATCCTGCGGGTAGGTCCGGGTCATGAGCGAAGAGATGGCGATGCGTTTGTCGAGCTCGCCGGTAATATGCCGGAAGTAGGTCGCAGATATTTCCAGCTTTTCTCGCTCGCTGACGCGATCACGGAGTTCGTATGCGCGCTCGAGGTGCCGGTTGCCCAGCGCCAGATTGCGCAAATCACGATAAGAAGTGCCGAGTTGCACGTGGGCCAGAGCAAATTCAGGATCCAGTTCGGCGGCCCGTTTGAAGGGCGGCACCGATTCGGCATATTTACCCTTGCGTCTTAATTCAATCCCCAGAATAAAATCTTTGAAAGCCGCGAGCGATGCAGTCGTCGCCTGTTCAATGGGGACATTAAACTTTTGGATCGAGGCCAATGACTCGCCGAGTTTCTTACGGATTTCGGTGGCCGCGCGCCCCAGCGCCTGGAGCACCTGTTCTTTGCTCCCGGCTTCAGTTTGCTGTTGGGCCACCGAATCGCCGCTCTGGCTGTTCACGGCTTCCAGCGTGATTACGTAAGTGCTTCCGAGGCGCGCGATCGTACTGACCATCAGTACCTTGATGCCGCGGCGCTGGCAGATTTCGCGACCGACTTCGCGAGTGATCTTCTCGTCATGAGAGCGCTCCATCAGCTTGAGCGTGTCGCGGGCGCGCTCTTCAGGAAAGATGTTGAGGTACGGCGATTGGGCCAGCTGTACCGTGAGGCCTTGCTTAAGTGTGCCGTCAAAGTCCGGGTCGCCAGTGTTGTTGATGAAGTCCGCCAGCAGGATAGTATCTTTGTTAGTGATCACCGGCGGACTGGAGCGGAAGCCACGGCCAAAGTAAAGATATGCCCCGGCTGCGAGCAGAACGGCGAGCGCGATCCAGATAAGTCTGTTCCGCATCAGACGGGCGAGCAGCAGGCCGGCTACTTCCGCGGTATCTTTCGTTGCTCTTTCTGAAGCAACTGAAACCGGCTCGGCCATCAACGGCGTGGTGTGCTCGACGATTTGGGTCGCCCGCGGGTGTTCCGGCTTCATCCGCTCGACGGGCGCATTGGGCGTCAGTTCGGCTTGCAGCGTTTCAAGATCGGCGAGCAAGGCGCGCGCGGTTTGGTAACGCTGATCGCGATCCTTGGCCAGCACGCGGGCCATGAGGTCGTTCAAGTGCGGGGGGAGACCGCCGACGTGATAGGCAAGCGGTCGCGGTTCCGAATCCGTAATCGCGACCATCGTGTGATGCGAAGTCTCGCCGTGGAAAGGACGATGACCGGTGATGAGCTCGTAAAGGACGACTCCCAGGCTGAACAAATCGGAGCGCCCGTCTAACTTCTGGCCGCGCACTTGTTCGGGCGACATATAGTTGACCGTTCCCAAAAGTATTCCGGTCCTCGTCTCAAAAGCTGGTGTGCTTCTGCCATCAACTGCTTCCGGGTCATCGCTGCCAAATTCCGTCTCGGTTAACTTTGCCAGCCCAAAGTCCAGAACCTTCGAGTAACCGTCGGGCCGCAGCATGATATTTTCCGGCTTGATGTCGCGATGAATGATGCCCGCCGCGTGCGCAGTTTCGAGGGCACTGGCCACTTGAATCGCCACTTCCACGATCTGGTTGAGGGTCAACTCAGAGGTGCCGACATAGTCGCGCAGTCGGCGCCCTTCAACAAATTCCGACGCGATAAAGTCGCGACCATTCTCCTGCCCAAAATCATAGATTGTGATGATGTGCGGATGGTTGAGCGCGCTGGCGGCACGGGCTTCCCGCTCCAAACGCCGGACACGCTCCGGGCTATTGAACCGCGACGGCAAGAGTTTCAGCGCTGCTTGCCGGCCCAGGCGCGTGTCGTAGGCCAGATAGACGGTGCCCATTCCGCCGCGTCCCAGTTCATTGATTAGGCGGTAGTCGCCAATCATTTCGCCGCTGAAACTGTGCGAATCTTCCTGCCCGAAGGTTGAAGGGTGGAAGGTAGTGACGGCCTTGTAAGCCGGGCGATCGATTAGGAGGTCGTCCTGGTCGTCTGCGGCCAGCATGGCCTCGACGCGACTACGCACCTCTTCATCGCCCGCGCAGGCGAAGTCCAGGAACTCCGCCCGTTGATCGACCGGGCGATCCAAAGCCGCATCAAACAGCTCTCTAATTTTGTGCCATTGGTCGGGGTTCATTTCGGGGATTTATTGCAAGGCCAATTCGGTTTGCAACCAGGCGCGGGCCGCGCGCCATCCGCGCTCAACCGTCGGGGTCGAAACCTGCATCACCTGTGCGGTTTCTTCGATGGTCAATCCGCCAAAGAATCGCAACTCGACAATCCGGCTTCGTTGCGGATCAACTTCAGATAAAGTTTCCAGCGCGTCATTGAGCGCGAGCAAATCTGCGCTCTGTTCCTGTTCATGTTCCGCCGCGGTGAGCGAAATCTGTTGGGCGTTGCCGCCGCGCTTGAGCCGTTGGCGCGCGCGGGCGTGATCCACAAGAATTTGGCGCATTAGACGGGCCGCGATGCCGAAGAAATGATTTCGGCTTTGCCAGGTAACTGTCTGGTGTTCGATCAACTTCAGATAAGCTTCGTTAATCAGCGCGTTGGTCTGCAGCGAGTGTCCCGTGCGCTCTTGCCGCAGATGATGCCGGGCGATCCGCTGCAACTGGGCATGGACCATCGGGATCAAAGCATCGCGAGCCGCTTCGTCACCTTCGCCCCAGGCCAAAAGCATCTGCGTCAGGTTTTGCGAAGTGGGTATTGTCATCCCGATCTCACCCCCGGCCGAGGCTAATCATTAAACATTGCGCCCTGGGGAGTTTGCCGCCTGCTTCACCTGGCCCATTTTCCTGCCGCTGATTGTAACTCCACTGATTCTACCGTCAACGATCAATTGGCTCCGGATCATACTCCGATGTCTCTGAATCGGCCTAGCAATTGAAATTCCCGGGTGGTGGCCCAATTTGTAGCGGCGTCCCTCCGTGGGCGCCCGCTCTTCTCAAATCGTAAGCATAAAGCGGGCGCCCACGGAGGGACGCCCCTACAAATTAGGCCACTATCAAATCTGCGAGTGGTGACCTAATTCCATCGTAAAGTTTTCTCTAGCCCAGGCGCTTAGAGGCCGTGTCAGAACCGCGAGCGGTAGCGACCGGATCTGGAAGGCTCCTCGAATCAAAAACGAAACCTCGTGGAAAAGGATTAGAACGAATCTGGTCGAGATGAATTTCGCGGCTCTTCCTGATCCGGTCGCTACTGCTCGCGGTTCTGACACGCCCTGTAAACGCCTGGGCTACGCAAAGTTAAAATGGGCGCACTACCAAATCTCCCGGTTTTCAGCTTGGCCTCCCAAAAAAATTCCTGCCCGCTGATGGAGTTCGGCTGCGAACGTCGCATTCCTTAGTGACAACGAAAAAGGGATTTACCCCTTCGTGGGGGGCGCCACCGGTCTGCCCTAACGAAGATGAAATAACCGGAACTTACAGATTCGATAAGGAGACAGTATGCAGATCATCAGAACTAAAAAGCTCGGCGCACTATTGGCTTTGCTCATCGTCATCGGGCTCGCGCCCGCGTCCATTTCCGCAGCGCCGGACGGCGATCAAAAGGCGCCCGAGCTTCCTTCGCCGCTTTGCGATCGCTTGAAGGTCGAGGCAGGCAACAAGGTGCACTCGCACGTGTACGCGACCGGCACGCAGATTTACCGCTGGGACGGAGTCAGCTGGGTTTTTGTTGAGCCGGCGGCGACCCTGTACGCCAACGCAAGCTACGACGGAAAAGTAGGAACGCACTATCGTGGACCCACCTGGGAGAGCAACAGCGGCAGCAAAGTAGTAGCGTCGCGGCTGTACGGGTGCACTCCGGATGCGACGGCCATTCCCTGGTTACTACTTGAGGCGGTCACGACCTCTGGCCCGGGCATTTACAGCTCGGTGAGCTTTGTCCAGAGAGTGAACACGACTGGCGGTTTAACGCCTTCATATCCCGGCCTGGTAATCGGGCAGGTGGTAGAGGTGCCTTACACCGCAGAGTACTACTTCTACCGCGAGCAGTAAGGGTACGCACGCGACGTGAACTAGAGATCACGCAGAGCGGGAAGGAAGCAGGCGGGACGCCTGCGTACCCTACTCGCGACCCGCTCTGCGAAAGGAATGCGAGAAGGATTTGAAAGCAAAAAGGAGATTGCAGAAATGAACCACGGATATACATATCAATCGTTTTTAGCCGCGCCTGAGGAAATTCACTGGCGCATCGAAGACATCATCGGCGGCAAAAAGCAGCTCGACTTTAACAAGCCCTTTATGCCCGAGTCGCTTGCCAGGATAGAGCCACTCGAGTTTTTGACTCGTGATGAGAAGCGGATTCTCAATCAGATCCGCGGCAACACTTACCTGGCCATTTTCGGACTGGTGGAAGAGTTCATCCTGCCGTTCGTTCTCGACCATGCACGGCCACACCTTCAGGGTGACGACTATCGCGTGCGGGCGCTGCTTCAGTTCGCCGGCGAAGAAGCAAAACACATCCAGCTCTTCAAGCGCTTCAAGCAGGAGTTTGAAGATGGCTTCGGCACCGACTGCGCAGTGATTGGGCCACCGGAAGAGATTGCCAAAGCAGTTCTGGCGCACAGCCCGCTGGGCGTGGCGCTGGCAATCCTCCAAATCGAGTGGATGTCTCAGCGTCACTACGTCGACAGTATCAAGGACGATCAAGAACTCGATCCGCAATTCAAGAGCCTCCTGAAAAACCACTGGATGGAAGAGGCCCAGCACGCCAAAGTCGACACGCTGATGGTCGAAGCCCTGGCTGACGGCAAAAGCGAGGCCGAAATCATGCAGGACGTCGAGGAATTCATCGAAATCGGCGGCTTCCTCGATGGCGGACTTACTCAACAGGTCGAATTTGACTTGGAGAGCTTCACCCGCGCGACCGGACGCGAGCTGACTGAGTCGGAAAAGCAGGAGTTTCGTCGCGTTCAGCTGCAGGCGAATCGCTGGACTTACCTGGGCACCGGCATGACGCACGAGAGAGTTCTCGAGACGCTCGAAAGCCTGACACCCAAAGCCAGGGAACGGGTCGAGAGCATTTCGCCGATGTTCTGCTAAACGTCGTTTGTGGCACGGGCGTCCCGCCCGTGAATCACGCGCAAGCTGCGCGTGCCACGCGATACGAGGGACTCGTCCGGAGAATTTAAGAGGCCGCACGAGTCCCTCAATAAATTAGGTCAGTACCAGGAGCGGTAGCGACCGGGTCCGTCTCGGACCAAATCGTAGTAACGAAACAATTGAGAGCAGAAGAGAAAAGAAGATGCCGAAGTATTTAATTGAACGTGAGATTCCCTGTATTGGCCAAATGTCTCCAGAAGCACTACGGGCTGCCTCCCGAAAGTCAGTCTGTGCTTTAGACAACCTTGGTCCAAAGATTCAGTGGCAGCACAGCTATGTGACCGACAACAGGCTTTACTGCGTTTACATCGCGGCGGACGAAGAGTTGATCCGCGCGCACGCGAATGAGAGCGGCTTTCCGGCAACTCGCATTTGCGAAATCAAGACAATCATCGATCCAACGACGGCTGAAGAATAGTTCAGCGAACCGCGGTACGCACGCCTCCGGCGTGCAGCTCCAGCGGTTCAAAGATTCAGCACGCCAGAGGCGCGCGTACCGACTCGACGGTAATGCCAGAGCGCAGCAACACCTGCCCGTGGAGGAATGGGGGGCGGCCCAGGGGGCCACCCTGGATATCAATCTGTTTCAAACAACGCAAGGAGAAAGAAAATGTCCCGACTTAAATTTATCCTCGTGCTAACCCTCGCACTCGTGTTAAGCACCCTGGTCATTCTCAGTTCCGCAGCTTCAGCTGCTAATCCAGTCCCGGTCATAGTGGGCAGTAGCGATAGTTTTAGTAGATACCCGATCGGGTTGGAGGCCGGAGTCGACAATACGTCGTTCCCCAACTTTCAGACGGGCGGCACCTACCAACAGGTTTACGCGGGCAGCTCCTTCTCAGGACCGGTAACCATCACGCAAATCGCCTTCGCTTCAAGTTCACAGTTGACTTCCGGCCCGGGCACAGCGACTTACAACTTTAACATTTCGCTTAGTACCACCGCGGCTGGACCCAACGGTCTCAGCACAAATCTGGTCGCCAACCGAGGCGCCGATTTCGCGCAGGTATTCACAGGTGTAAAGACCGCGACGTTAACGGCCAACAATCAGTTTGACGTGGTCATCGACGTCGTTCCTTTCACCTATAATCCAGCGCAGGGCAACCTGCTGATGGAAATCAACTTCAATGCGCCCGTCCAATTCACGGGCGGTTCGGTTCTTTACTTCACGGCAGGTGTCAGTTCCAGCTCAAGCCGAGCTGCCAATCCGGGCGCGCCTGGTTCCCCCTTTACGGACGCCTTCGGCTTGCGAACACGCTTCACTACAAACAGCGTGGGCAACGCCCAGGTCACTCTTGGCAACCTCGTGCAGACGTTTGATGGCAACCCGAAAAGCGTCTCGGTGGTTACCGATCCTGCCGATCTGAATGTGGCCGTGACCTATGATGGCTCGGCGACAGCTCCGACTAACGCGGGAAGCTATGCGGTGACCGCGGTCGTCAACGATGCCAACTTTAATGGACAGGCCAACGGCACGCTGATCATCCAACCGGCCAGCCAGCAGATTACCTTCGACGCTCTGTCTAATAAGATCATCGGTGATCCGGACTTCGGTGTGAGTGCCACGGCTTCGTCAAACCTGTTGGTTAGTTTCGCTGCAAGTGGGAACTGCACCCTGAGTGGATCACAGGTCCATCTGACAGCGGCCGGTCCGTGCACGATCACAGCATCGCAGGCGGGCAACGCGAATATCAGCGCCGCGGCTCCGGTGGCGCGTACTTTCTCGATCGGTAAAGTCGATCAACAAATCACCTTCGACGCTTTGGCCGATAAGAAAGTTGGCGATGCCGACTTCGGGGTCAACGCGACGGCTTCGTCCAATCTCGCCGTCGGGTTTTTAGCCGGCGGCAACTGCACAGTGACCGGCGCCCAGGTTCATCTGACTGGCGCGGGAACGTGCACGATTACGGCGTCGCAGGATGGTGACGCGAATACGAATGCCGCTGCGCCAGTGGCCCGAACTTTTTCAATCGGTAAAGCCGATCAGCAGATCAGCTTCGACGTATTGGCGAACAGGACGGTGGGTGATGCTGACTTCGCCGTGGTTGCTACCGCTTCCTCTAACCTGACCGTCAGTTTCTCGGCTATTGGCAACTGCACGCTCAACGGTAATCAGATCCATCTGACGGGCGCGGGACAGTGCGAGGTCACGGCGTCGCAGGATGGTGACGCGAATACGCATGCCGCAGTTCCAGTGTCGCGAACTTTCTCAATTGGTAAAGCCGATCAGCAGATCACGTTTGACGCCCTGGCGAACAAGACGATCGGTGATGCGGATTTTGGTATCAATGCAACTGCTTCATCAAATCTGCCAGTGGCCTTTTCGGCCGGCGGCAATTGCACGATGGCGGGCGCCCAGGTTCACCTGGCCGGCGCCGGAACGTGCACGATTACTGCATCGCAGGATGGTGACGCGAATACGAACGCTGCGGCTCCGGTGGCGCGTACGTTCTCAATTGGCAGAGCAGATCAGCAAATTACGTTCGACGCTTTGGCGAACAAAACGATCGGAGATGCGGACTTCGGTATTAGCGCGACGGCTTCGTCCAATCTCGCGGTCGGGTTTTCGGCCGGCGGCAACTGCACGGTGAATGGATCACAAGTTCACCTTACCGGCGCCGGCTCATGCACGATCACTGCATCTCAGGACGGCGACGCCAATACGAACCCGGCGGCTCCGGTGGCGCGAACGTTCTCAATTGGCAAAGCCGATCAGCAAATTACGTTCGGCGCTTTGGCAGACAAGAAGTTCGGTGATGCTGACTTTGGCGTCGTTGCTACAGCCTCGTCGAATCTCGCCGTTGCATTTTCTGCCGGCGGCAACTGCACGGTGACGGGCGCACAAGTTCACGTCACTGGCGCAGGCTTATGCACCATCACGGCCTCGCAGGATGGCGACGCGAATGTTAATGCCGCGGCTCCGGTTGCGCGCACCTTCTCAATTGGTAAGTCAGACCAGCAGATCACGTTTGAAGTTTTGGCGGACAAGAAGTTCGGTGATGCCGACTTCGGTCTGATCGCCGCAGCTTCATCAAATCTCGCTGTCGGTCTGGCCGCGGCTGGAAACTGCACGCTGAATGGGTCACAAGTTCATCTCACTGGCGCCGGTTTATGCACGATTACGGCATCGCAGGATGGTGACGCAAACATCAATGCGGCAGTTCCAGTCGCGCGCAGCTTCTCAATCGGCAAAGCGGACCAGCAAATCACGTTCGACGCTTTGGCGAACAAAACGATCGGAGATGCGGACTTCGTTGTCGGCGCCACGGCTTCTTCCAATCTCGCGGTCAGTCTCGCCGCCAACGGTAACTGCACACTCAACGGCAATCAAATCCATCTCACTGGCGCCGGTCAGTGTACGGTGACGGCGTCACAGGATGGCGATGGGAATACGAACCCCGCTGCTCCAATCGCCCGGACGTTCTCAATTAATAAAGCCGATCAGCAGATCGCGTTCGATGCTCTCGCTGACAAAAAGTTCGGTGATCCTGACTTTGCTATCAACGCGACCGCTTCATCCAATCTCGCAGTCAGTCTCGCGGCCGCTGGTAACTGCACCGTCAACGGCAATCAAATCCATCTGACGGGCGCTGGTCAGTGTACGGTCACCGCATCCCAGGCTGGTGATGCGAATGTTAACGCGGCGGCTTCGGTTGCTCGCACTTTCTCGATTGCGAAGATAGACCAGCAGATCACGTTTGAGGCTTTGGCCGGCAGGAAGTTCGGCGATGCTGATTTCAACGTCACGGCCACGGCCTCATCAAATCTGGCTGTCAGCCTGGCGGCGGCCGGTAACTGCACTTTGAACGGATCACAAGTTCACCTGACGGGTGCCGGCCAGTGTTCGGTCACGGCTACCCAGGACGGCGATGCCAATACGAACGCCGCGGCTCCGGTGGTGCGTGTCTTTTCAATTGCCAAATCTGATCAGCAAATTACTTTCGAAGCGTTGGCCGACAAGAAATTCGGCGATGCTGATTTCAACGTCACCGCGACCGCCTCTTCGAATCTGGCTGTTGGTTTAGCGGCGGCCGGAAACTGTACCCTGGCCGGCAATCAGGTTCATCTCACGGGCGCTGGTCAATGTACGATCACAGCCTCTCAGGATGGCGACGCGAATACGAACGCTGCCGCTCCGGTAGCGCGCGTCTTCTCAATTGGCAAGTCTGATCAGCAGATCACGTTTGCAGCTTTGGCCGACAAGAAGTTTGGCGATGCGGACTTCGCACTCACGGCCACAACTTCATCAAATTTGGCTGTAAGCTTTGCCACGGCCGGCAACTGCACATTGAATGGATCACAAATTCATCTGACGGGCTCTGGTCAGTGCACGATTACTGCCAGCCAGGACGGCGATGCGAATACGAACGCCGCGGCTCCGGTGGCGCGCACGTTCTCGATTGGTAAAGCGGATCAGCAGATCACGTTTACAGCTCCGGCGGACAAGAAATTCGGTGATGCAGATTTCGCCGTTGTCGCCACGGCTTCATCCAACCTTTTGGTCACCCTGGCGGCGACTGGAAACTGTTCTTTGAACGGTGCGCAGATTCATCTGACGGGCGCCGGTCAGTGCACCATCAACGCCAGCCAGGATGGCGACGCCAATACGAACGCCGCGGCTCCAATTGCGCGCACGTTCTCAATTGGTAAGGCGGATCAGCAGATCACCTTTGAAACGTTGGCGGACAAGAAGTTTGGTGATGCGGACTTTGCCGTAAGCGCGACCGCGTCATCCAACCTGGCGGTTGGTTTCACGGCCGCCGGCAACTGCACACTGAACGGCACACAAGTTCATCTGACTGGCGCCGGGCAGTGCACGGTTACGGCGTCTCAGGATGGCAACTCAGACTACAATGCGACGAGCGTCGCCCGCACGTTCACCATCGGCAAGACGGATCAGCAGATTACTTTCGCTGCTCTACCGAACAAGGCCGTCAGTGATGCGGACTTCAGCGTCACTGCCACGGCCTCATCCAATCTCGCCATCACCTTTGCCGCGGTTGGTAATTGCACACTGAGCGGCAACCAGGTTCATCTGACGGGCGCCGGCCAGTGCACGATCACGGCATCACAGGATGGTGACGCGAATACGAGTGCCGCAACTCCGGTGGCGCGCACCTTCTCAATTGGCAAAGCGGATCAGCAGATCACGTTTGCGGCGCCGGCTGACAGGAAGTTCGGTGATGCCGACTTCAACGTCAGTGCGACCGCTTCATCGAATCTGGCCGTCAGTTTCGCGGTGGCCGGTAACTGTGCGCTGAGCGGCAACCAGGTTCATCTGACGGGCGCCGGTCAGTGCACCATCACGGCGTCACAGGATGGTGATGCGAATACGAACGCGGCGGCCCCGGTCGCTCGCACTTTCTCAATTAGCAAAGTTGATCAGCAGATCACGTTTGTAGCTCTGGCCGACAAACAAGTCGGTGATCCCGACTTCGACGTCACGGCCACGGCTTCGTCGAATTTGTCGGTCAGCTTCGCGGCCAGTGGGGACTGCACGGCGAGCGGATCACAAGTCCACCTGACCGGCGCTGGCTCCTGCACGATCACCGCCTCGCAAGACGGCAACTCTGATTACAACCAGGCAGCCGCGGTAACCCGCACCTTCAACATAGCTGCCCAGGTGAATACTCAGACGCTGATCAATTTCAGCTCATCTGCTTTTCGTACAGCTGAAAGTGTCGGTGTTCTCCACATTACGGTCACACGCAGTGGTGACACGTCTGGTTCGTCAACGGTGGATTACGCTACGGATGACACCGGTGCGCCGGCCGACTGCAACAGTTCAAACGGGCTCGCAATTTCCCGCTGTGATTTCAACGCTGCGATTGGCACGTTGATCTTTTCACCGGGCGAGACTGAGAAGAGCTTTAGCGTCGTGATCAATCGCGACAGTCGTGTGGAAATGCCGTTTGAGAGTTTCACCGTGAAACTCTCCAGTCCGACCGGAGGCGCAGCTCTGGGCGAGACTGCCAGCGCTACTGTCCAGATCGATGACATCAGTGGCGGCTTGCCACCTGACATCAATGTCATCGATGACACACGCACTTTTGTCCGCCAGCAGTATCACGATTTCCTGAATCGCGAAGCTGATCCGGCCGGTCTGGCTTTCTGGGCCGACAACATCGATAAGTGTAACGACCCGGCGCGCCGTCCGGCGGATCTGACGGTCGCAGGATGCCGGGAAGTAATGCGAGTCAGCACCTCGGCCGCTTTCTTCCTGTCGATCGAGTTTCAGCAGACGGGCAACCTGGTGCGCAGCTTCTATGTGGCGGCACTCGATCGTCCCTCGACGAACAACATGCCCGGGTTCGCGGAGTTCTTACGCGATACTCAGGCAATGCAACTCGGCGTCGTAGTTGGTGAAGGGGACTGGCAACAGACCCTGAACAATAACCGCGATGTTTTCATGAAGGACTTTGTGGCGCGGGCCGAGTTTGTGGGTCTGTATCCGACAACCGACACGCCGGCCCAGTATGTCGACAAGCTGTATCAGCATGCGCGTGTTACTCCGACCGTGAGCGAACGTGACGATGCGATTGCCGAGTTTGGATCGGCCACGACCGCAGACGATGCGGGAGCGAGAGGCCGTGCCTTGTTGCGCGTAATCCAGGACGGTTCATTTCAGCAGCGCGAGATGAATCGCAGTTTTGTGCAGATGCAATACATCGGCTACCTGCAACGCAACCCGAATGACCTGCCCGACGGAAACTTCGCCGGCTTTGAGTTCTGGCTGCAAAAACTCAACAGCTTCAATGGCAATTTCATCGAAGCTGAGATGGTGAAGGCGTTTATTAACTCTAACGAGTATCGCGCCCGGTTCGGACCGTGAGGTTAAGGCGATGCGTGGGGGCTTTGATCTCACGAGTGGGGGAGGGTCACACCTCCCCCATTTTTTCTGTGGCAGTCTATCTAGTGTGATGAGGTCAGTACCGGGAGCGGTAGCGACCGGGTAACAAGACCAAAACGCGGTTTGGCTATGGCTGTGACCCGGTCGCTATCGCTCCCGGTACTGACTCCAGTTGGCGAGTGGAGACCGTCCCTCAAATTAAGGCACTACCGGGGAGTCAGTGCTTGCGCACGCGAAAAAATGTTGTAGTATGCGCGCGTTCGTTTCCATAGTTTTGACTCCAGAAGGTTCCAAACTTATGAGTGATTCAAATCCAGGATTTCGCCAAATTGTGCAAATGCTCGTCGCGTTTTCTCTGCTCGCTCTTTTTTCAATCGCCGCCCTGGCGCAACCCGCGTCGCGACCGGCCCAGCCGTACTTTACCGAACCATCGCTTTCGCCTGATGGCTCCGAAATAGTTTTTGTTTCAGGCGGCGACATCTGGACGGTGGCGGCGGCCGGCGGGGAAGCGCACCTCATGGTTTCGCACCCGGCTACTGAGTCGCGTCCGTTGTTTTCTCCGGATGGCCGCAGGTTGGCTTTCGGATCGGGGCGCACCGGCAATGGTGACATCTACCTTCTTACGATCGATACCGGCGACTTGAAGCGGCTGAGCTTTGATGACAGTAACGATCAGCTCGACGCCTGGTCTGAGGATGGACGTTGGATTTACTTCAGCTCAAACAGTCGCGACAACGGCGGGACGGATATCTTTCGCGTAAGTGTCGATGGCGGCACGCCGATGCAGGTCGTCGCCGACCAGTACACCACCGAGTACTTCAGCGCGCCGAAGCGCGACGGCAGCGCTGTGGCTTTCACCGGGCATGGATTTGGCGGCTCGCAGTGGTGGCGCAAAGGTCATAGTCACATCGATGAAAGCGAAATCTGGCTGATGCGTTTTGGCGCGCAGCCGAGTTATGAACAACTCAGCGAGGGCGGCGCCAAAGAAGTGTGGCCCATGTGGGGCAAGGACGACCGTACCATCTTCTACGTTTCGGATCGCAGCGGCGCACAGAATGTTTGGGCGAAAGAGATCGCCGGCAAGACCCGGCAGGTGACGCAATTCAAAGATGGCCGCGTGCTCTGGCCCAGCATCGGTTATGACGGGCGCACAATCGTTTTCGAACGCAATTTTCAAATCTGGAAACTCGACGCCGCCAACGGCCGCGCCAGTGCGGTCAATATCAGTCGCCGCGGTGTGCCGGCCGGACCGGGCGTTGAGCATTTGCGTCTGACCGATCAGATTTCCGAACTGGCGCTGGCGCCTGACGGAAAGAAGGTTGCTTTCATCGTTCGCGGCGAGATCTTTGCCGCTTCCAGCACAGATGGCGGCGATGCCGCACGCGTCACCGTGAGTCCCGCCGAAGAATCACAAGTCGCCTGGTCGATGGATAGCCGCCGGCTGGTTTACGTTTCGGACCGTGATGGTCCCGGCCATCTGTTTCTCTACGACTTTGCCACCAACAGCGAAACCCAAATTACTCGCGACCGGTTAAGTGATGACACGCCGCACTTTTCTCCCGATGGAAAAATGATTGCGTTTGAGCGCGGCGGCGAAGAAATTCGGGTCTATGAGCTTGAATCCAAAACCGAACGCAGCGTCGCTAAAGCGCACCTCGAGCGCCCGCCGCTCAGCTCGGATCGGCCTTACGCGTGGTCGCCGGACAGCAAGTGGATTGCTTACGTACCAGTCGGCGAAAAACTCTTCAAGAATGTTTTCGTGGCGCCGGTTGCCGGTGGCGAAGCGCGCCAAATTACTTTTGTGGCGAACGGTGGCCACAACACGATTTCGTGGAGCCCTGACGGCACGTACATTCTCTTCGACACCGGACAGCGAACCGAGACGGCCCAACTCGCGCGGGTTGATCTGATTCCGCGCACGCCGAGATTTCGCGAAGACCAATTTCGCGATCTCTTCAGAGAGGAACAGCCACGGCCGCCGCTCAGGCAACAACAACCGGTGACTGAGCCGCAACCGGTTCCGACTCCCGCGGCCCCACCCATTGCATCGCCCGGTGCCTCGCCTACGCCTGGCGCAGGAGCAAGACCCGCGCCCAAGCCCGTCCAGATCGAATTCGATCAGATTCGCCGTCGTCTGACTCTGCTTCCGGTCGGAATCGATGTGCGCTATCACAAGATCAGTCCCGACGGAAAACTGGTCCTGATGATTGCCTCGGTAGCAAACCAGACAAACCTTTATGTCTATCCGCTGGATGAGCTTTCCAGAGATCCACTGGTCTCGCGCCAGCTGACTTCGACTGCCGGCTTCAAAACCACGGCGCAGTTTTCCCCTGACAGCAAAGAGGTTTATTACCTGGAAACCGGCCGCATCAACATCATTCCGATCGAGAACCGTCAGGCCCGGCCGCTCAACGTTGCGGCGGAAATGGATGTCGATTTTGCGCGCGAGAAGCTGGAGGTATTCCAGCAGGCATGGACCTACATTCGCGACAATTTCTTCGATTCGAATTTCAACGGCGCGAACTGGAACGAAGTTCGCGAACAGTACCAGCCATACGCTGCCGGAGCGCGTAACCCCGACGAGTTGCGGCGCATTATTTCTGAAATGCTGGGCGAACTGAACGCGTCACACTCAGGCATCGCCGCGCCGCAGAATACCGCGCAAACCCCCGCGATTGGCCGGCTGGGCGTGCGATTCGATCGCGAAGAATTTGAAGTCAAAGGTGCGCTCAAAATCACCGAAGTAATTGCGCTGACGCCGGCGGCGATCACAAACATGAAAGCCGGCGAATACCTGGTTGGGGTTGATGGTGCTGCGATTGGCGCGCGCACGAACCTCGATGAACTGCTGGCTTACAAGATCGGAAAGCGTGTGGTTCTCAGCGTTGCGGCTGCCGCCGACGGTGGCGGTAAACGCGAAGTTATTGTGCGTCCGATCAACGGAGCTGCGGAGCGCAACCTGTTTTATCGAAAGTGGATTGAAGAGAACCGGGCTTACGTCTCGAAGGTCAGCAATGGACGGCTTGGTTACCTGCATATGGCTGACATGTCCGCCGGCGCGCTGACCCAACTGTACCTCGATCTCGACGTCGAAAACCGGCAGCGCGATGGCGTGGTTATCGACGTGCGCAACAACAACGGCGGCTTTGTGAACGTCTATGCCATCGACGTCTTTGCGCGCCGCAGCTACTTCAACATGACACCGCGGGGATTTTCGATATCGCCGTCGCGCAGCGTTCTGGGCCAACGCGCTCTGGAGTTACCGACGATTCTGGTGACCAACCGTCACACGCTTTCCGACGGAGAGGACTTTACCGAAGGCTATCGCAGCCTGCGCCTGGGTAAGGTGGTAGGCGAGCCGACTGCCGGCTGGATCATCTACACGTCAGGCGTCCAGTTGATCGACGGTTCCAACCTGCGCCTGCCCTACGATCGCATCACTGCGAATGACGGCACGCTGATGGAAATGCATCCGCGACCAGTGGATATGCCGGTGGCCAAACCGATCGGAGAAAGTCTGAAAGGACGTGACAGCCAACTGGAAGCAGCGGCCAACGAGTTGCTGAAGGATATTGGCAAGTCAACCACGGTGCGGACGCGGCAATAGAGGCGACCAGCTTAAGAATAAGTAAGCGGCGATGGATAAGTCATCGCCGCTTTTTCCGTATGCATAAAGCGTGAGGCGGAGTATTATTACCGGGATTTGATGGTCCTCGCATTATTACCTTAGTTTTCGGTTTTCTTTCTATGCACACGTTGTCTCCCTGTCGTATCCAAGACTGTTTGGCGATCGCGGCCACGATAGGTTATCCGGCTTGGAGCGGTGGCGATGCCCAAACGAAAGGCTAAAAAATCAAAACCTCTTCCCGCACCTTCTCCGGAGGCTGAGCCAGGAGAGTCGCAGGGCAAAGACTTCACTGAAATAGGCGGCTCTCCTGTGCCGGGGCTTACTCTGCGCCACGTCTTATGCGGGCATACAGACTCAATCCATCGCATTGCCTGGTCCCCGAATGGATATCTCCTCGCATCCCCTTCAAGAGATAGGTCGGTTCGGATATGGGACTGGGCAAGTGGAATCGTTAAGAAGATTCTAATCAATGAAACATGGGTGAACTGTGCTGGCTGGTCTCCTAATGGGGAGCTGTTTGCAACTGGAGATGAGTTTGGCAGAGTGAGTATTAGGAGGACAAGTGACTGGGAGATAGTGTTGAGGTTGGAAGGCCATTTGGGACGTATTGAAGACTTGGCATGGTCCAGAGATAGTGAAGTGCTTGCTTCGGCTTCTAGTGATGGGGTCGTTGGAATGTGGTCTGTTCTAGCTGGTAAGCAAGTCCATCGCATTACAGAACACCACAATTGGGTTAATGCAGTTGAATGGTCATCGGACGGGAAGTTTCTAGCAACGGGAGCTGAAGATAGCCGTGTTCGAATCTGGAATCATGACACTTGGACTGGAGTCATAGCATCGGCCGAATGCCCAGATTGGATAACCGACATCGCCTGGGGACGTAACGGCGACTTTCTAGTTTTCACAAGTGGTAGATTCTTAATGGTAATGGACCCGAACACCGGGACAATTACCCGAATTCTAGAAGGTCACACCGGCAGGGTGAAGGTTGTCTCCTTCTCCGCCGACGGTCGCTTGCTAGCTTCAAAAGCTGAGGATGGAACGGTGCGTTTTTGGAGAACGGATTCTTGGGAAACCGTAGGAATGCTTGAGGAGAGTACTGTCGTTGAAGTAAATCCCGAAAACTCAATTGCGTTTCATCCTTCCGCTCCAATGCTGGCAACTCTCGGTCAGAATGATTCAGTAATACGAATATGGGAGATTGACACTACCCGTCTTCTACAGCACCCATCTTTGCCGGATACAGTCAATTATGTTACTGGCAAGATCGTTCTCTTAGGTGATTCAGGCGTAGGCAAAACGGGGCTTGGCTGGCGGTTGGCACACGGCGAGTTCAAGGAACACTCCTCCACCCACGGGCAGCAATTCTGGGCCATCCCTCAACTCGGCCTCAAACGCGCAGACGGCACCGAGTGTGAGGCAGTGTTGTGGGATTTGGCCGGCCAGCACATCTATCGGCAAATCCACTCCATCTTTCTGGAAAACGTCGCTGCGGCGCTAGTGCTGTTTGACCCCAGTAATCGGCAAGACCCGCTCAGGGGAGTGCAGTTCTGGCTCGAGCAACTCAAGTGCAAAGGGCATCTGCCGCCAGCTGTGCTCGTGGGCGCGCGGGTAGATCGGGGCGCTCCCACACTCTCGCAACAAGAACTGGAACAATTCTGCCAGCGTTACGGCATTCGCGGTGGCTACATCAGCACTAGTGCGTTTAGCGGTGACGGGCTGGAGACTCTTCTGGACACCCTCAAGAAACAGATTCCGTGGGAGGAGATGACGGCGACGGTAACAACCGTCACCTTTAAGCGGATCAAGGACTATGTGCTGACGCTCAAAGAAAAGCCCGGCGGCGAGAGCGTTCTGGTCAGCCCGCAGGCCTTGCGCGAACAGCTAGAGGCAACCGATCAAGACTGGCGCTTCACCGACGTCGAGATGATGACGGCTGTGGGGCATCTGGAAACGCACGGCTACGTTGCCCTCTTGCGCAGTTCAGCGGGCGAGCAATACATCCTTCTCATGCCCGATCTGCTCGTGACGCTGGCGGCGTCTATAGTCCTGCTCGCCGACAAGAACCCGCGCGAACTCGGTGCAGTGAGCGAGACCGAACTTCTGCAAGGGGAATACCCATTCGTTGAATTGCTTGCAGGCATAACCCGGCGCGACTGGAACGCAGGTGCCCTTGACCAAGGCGCTGTTTTGCCGCCAGCCGAAAGCCAGATTTTGCTCGACGCCGCGATCCTCCGCTTGCTGGAGCACAACATCTGTTTTCGCGAAACGCTGGACAACGATACCTTGCTCATCTTCCCAAGCCTCATCAAGCAAAAGCGTCCCTTGCAGAACGATCTGCCTTCAACCGATGACTTCTCTTACGTGGTCCGCGGGCGCGTGGAAAACCTATACGCCTCCCTGGTGGTCCTGCTCGGCTACACGCCGTCATTCACTCGCATCAACCAATGGCAAAACCAGGCGCAATACGAAATGGAAGAAGGCCAAATCTGCGGTTTCCGTTTGATCGAAGATCGCGAGGGCGAAGTAGAAGTTGTGCTGTATTACGGTGACTATCTGCCCACACACGGACGCACGCAGTTCCAGGGATTGTTCGAACAGTTCCTTTATCAGCGCGAGGTTGAAGTAACGCCTTTCCCGCCTGTCGTCTGCCCCAAGGGTCATCGGCAAGAGCGCGCTACGATTATCAAACGCGTCCGTGAGGGCAAGCGTTTTGTTCACTGCGAAGAATGTGGCGACAAAACCGATCTTCCCAACTTCGACCAACCACAAACCATCGGTATCGGCGCGTCCTTGTGGCTGCAACGCGAAGAAGCCTCGGCGCGCCTACGCAGCAAGTATGAAGTGCAATTGACCAGCATCAAGAGTTATCGGCGCGGGTGGGCAAACCCCCGATGTTACGTTAGCCGCGTGGACGAGCAGTCCGTGTGGGGGAAAGAACTCATCAAAGATTTGCGTGACGCGGGTGTGTATGTGGTGGATCACGCGGCGCAGGTTCAGCCTGATGATTTCACGGTTGTCCTGGACACGCCTGCTTATCAAAAAGCATTTCACACGCCCATCCTCGCCGCTGATGAGCCACTTGTCCGCGCGCGCTGGGGCAAACGCCAATTGATTTCGCTCGCGCTAATGGGTCGACCTGATGCGCACGAATTCAAGGATTGCCAACTTGGCAGTTTCTGCGACGAAACCCACTACCCAGTGAGCCTCTTCGACCTGGTGCTGAACCTGTATGCGATTCCTCTTACGCACGCAGGCTTCGCGCCGCTGCGACGAGCATTGCACACACAGTGGGAGCAAACGCTGGCGCGAAAACAAAGCGCTGACGTTACGTCGGCACTCAAGGTGTTTATCAGCTATTCGCACAAGGATGAAGAGTTCAAGGACGACCTGGTGACGATGTTGGCAGGGCTTCAACGCCAGGGGCTCATCGATGCCTGGCAAGATCGACGAATTGAAGAAGGCGACGAATGGTTTGAAGGAATTCAGGATGCGATGAACGGTTGTGACCTGGCGATACTGCTTGTGAGTCAGCACTTCATCGCTTCTCGTTTCATCCAGGATGATGAATTGCCACGCCTTTTGCAGCGCCGCAAAGACGCGGGCTTGCGGGTGGTGCCGATCATCGTTCGTCCCTGCAAATGGCAGAGCGAGCCGGCGTTGAAAGGCCTTCAGGGATTACCGAAAGATGGAAAGGCCGTGATTACTTTCGACAAAGATAATGGAGATCGCGATCAGGTCTGGACGGATATTGCTACCGTTATTGAGCAGCGTGCGAAAACGCAGACATAGTTCTGTTAGGACTTTGGTCGGACGCAACCGCGTTGCGGTGTTGCGAGGTGCGGTTCCCACTTTCCCCGGGGTAGCCGAGGCGGCCAAGCCTGGGGCTTTGAGCTGCAGCCCTTTGGAGTCTGTCGGAAAACCGCGTAGCGGTGAAATATTTATAGAAAACGCAGACTCCAATGAGACTTAGTAGCTCCTTTAGGAGCGCAACTCAATCGTGTTTCGCCCATAAATGGGCTGGGAGATCAATTGAGCTTGAGCTTTCTATAAACATTGCATCCCTACGGGATTTCCCGACAGCCCGTTCGGGGCTAAACAGATTCTCAGACAAGGATTCTATCGCCTTCTTAAGAGTCAAAGTTTAGGTGACACAACAGCACGGCGCTTGCGCCGCTCGCGTCCGAGAATTTTAAGTCTTTGGGTTTTGTTTTAGTTGTTTGAGAGGACTATTCGAAGAAATCTGTGAGTTTTGTCTGATGGTTTCGTGGAGGTGGCACGGGCGCTCGTGGATCACGCGCAGGATGCGCGTGCCACTTACTTCGTTGTGAAGTACACCACAAAGTACTTGATGGTCCTGGTTTTGGGCCGATTTGGAATCACCATGTCGCGCGCACCGACATCCTCGCTGGTGACGAGGACCGCGCTCGCGTATATGTCGCGCCGCGTAGAATATGGTTCGGTGGGAACTGGCAAGCTCGCGCGCTGTTCCATGGGTCCTTTCGATTGAATGCGCTCGAGCCGTCTCAATAACTCCTTATACTCGGTGACGGTGAGCACTCCCGCGTCGTAGGTTTGGTTCCACTCAGGATGGTCGTCTCCGAACCAGTGCTTCGGGAGCACGCCAAGTTGCGTGAGCTGCCCGCTGGTGTCGAACTTCGCCTCGAGAACGTAATAGCGACTGACCTCGAACAGGTTGTTCTTGCGATCGAGCACCGGGCCAAATTCCCCAGCACACGCCTTCAGAACCGTCTCGCGATCCGCGGTAGTTGCCGCGGGAGCGCGTACTGGATGTGAGGGGGCCAGGGAGAACAACGTGAGAAACGAGAGTACGAGAATCATAATGAACCTATCTTACGGGAGTTTGGCATATCGCCCAACTATTTGTGGACGGCGATTCATTCGAGTTTCTGCCAATTCAAGGGGTTTTATTTTGGCTTAAAGGTCGTTCGCTTTACTGTTGCGTGGTACGTTCCCTTCTCATCCTCCTCGCCCTGGGTTACTACCACGAGAACCCTTTCGGTAGGATCAATGAACTCAAAAAGGCATTCCGCCAAAGCGCTCCCGCTACACGTGTCTAATTCCCGGTAGCCTCTCTTCCAAAAGATTGGACCATTGCCCATCTGCACATCCGGATCGTTCCCGTGAGATATGTGTCTCTCGTTGGGTTGCCAGCCTTCCTTGATCAAAAGCTTTCGCGCCACGTCATATGTTTGTCCGTATATTTTAGGGACGGAAAGTTGACCGTTGGGGATGGATTCAGGGCTAATGACAGAACTCGGATTTTGGTTCGGCGTAACTTTCTCCTGAGCATTGTTCTGCCCGGCAGTGGGAGTAGCAATCGGAGTCGACGCCGGATTCGGAGTAGTTTGGTTTGCTACCGTGGCGTTAGATTCCGGCTTCGGGTTCCTTTGGCTCCACCACCACGCCAGGCTCGCCACCGCGATCAAACCGATAACCAATGCGGCGCCAAGATAAACAACCCGCCGCTGGTAAAAAGGGAGCGCCGGCTTAATGGGCGTCCTGCTTTTAGCCTGAACCGGCATTTTGTCGGTACGGTCGGTAGCCAGGATTTGCTTGATTTTCTCAGCCAGCGTTTGTAGATGGTCCTCTAATGGCGGAGTGACAGCATCCATCCAGTGCGTCGAGCTAAGTTGATACTCGAGAGATTTGGACAAGCTCACGTCCTCAATGCGAAAGGGTATGACGATGACATCTTTATTTACCGCGCGCTCGACCTCACGCTTAACCTGGGACGATGAGTTTGAGTTTGAGGAAAGCACGAGCACCATCACGCGGCTGGTAGCGATAGCATCGATAATGGAACCTGCCCAATCCATGCCAGGCAAAATATCGCGGGGCGCAATCCAGCATCGGAGGCCGTTAGACTCGAGTGTCGAGCACATCGCGTCAGCAACCGGTTTGTCGTTAGCTGAATAGCTGATGAATACATCCTGTGCCATGTCTGATAGCCTCCACCGTCATGATTCGTGACCGTCCGGGGGATGCCTCACCGGCCAACGTTGGTTGGAAGAAACTGATTAGGATTGTAACCAGGTTAACTCCCAAGAAGCCGGCTCATCAGGATCAGCGCGCCCAGGTGGTTCGAATTGTGATCGGCTAACAGCAGCGCCTCGTGCAGAAGCGTCTGGCCGGTGCCATGAGGAATCTTTGCGAAGAGATCGCTTGCCGGATCAGAGACGAGTTCCTGCATCTCTTTCAAATCATTTCGAAACCTGTTAATCGTTTCATTCCAGAGATCGGCGGAGCCTACTTCATCCGCGTTCGGCCAGTAACCTTTCGGCCATTTCGGCGAGACGTGACTTGCGTCGCGCGAAAATTCGAGTATGTCCCACTGCGCGATGCGCATATGCTCGAGCACTTGCCAGGCCGTGTAAGGAAGTCCCTCGATTCGCCGGCCGCATTTCTCAACCGGGAAATCTTTGATGAGGTCCTCAAAACTCAAATGCGCGTTACCGCTGCTGAGTAGTTCGATCAGTTGGTCGCGTAGTGATTTGTCGTTTTCGTTCATGATTCTTTGCAGCGAAGTCAGTACCATCCGCGTAAGCGGATGGGCTCAGGAGGGATTGTTTTGTTTCTCAAGGCGCCTCTTTATCCCACCTCCTGACGGAGGTGGTACTGACCAATGCCCGGTACGCACCCCTCTGGCGTGCTAATACGCTCGATCGACTTGAGAGCACGCCGGAGGCGTGCGTACCTAACGCTTCCTGTTTATCCGATACGCATCGTACCGGCAGACTGCGGAAAAATCACAAAACTTGCACGTTAGTCTGCCCAAAGACGGCTTCAGCCGAAAGCGTCCGGCGCGCATGTTGTCGATGAATTCCCAGACCCGACGCTCAACGTCCCGGCGCATGCGCCGCCAATCGTCATCGCTCATCTTAGTTCTGGGACTCGTCACGCTGGTGCAATCGGCGAACGCCAGCCGATACAAACCACGATTCAGCCGCGGACCTTTTCCGCGCAGCGTGTAATAGCCGCCGCCGGCCAACTCGTAATCCGGTAAGAACAACTGTTCGAGCGCCGCGAGATAGATGGGGATTTGCACCTGCCGGCCGCTTCTCAAGTCGTTGAGCCCCGCTCCCTCTGACAATTTGTAGTCATAGGCGACGGCGACCTTCCCATCGTCACTCAAATCAACCCGATCGATTTGACCTTGAATCAGGGCGGTTTCACTTGCCGTTTCAGTAGTGCGTTCAAATCTCAGATAGTCCTTGACCGAACCTGGATCGGCGCCCGCGGACGCCCGGCCAAAAGCCAGTTCGAAGTAAGCGGGCAGAATCCCGCGGGCTTTGGTCTTTTCCTGTAGACGCAGTTCGTATAGCAGCACCTGATCGAGAATGAGTTTGCGAATCTCGCAATCAATCTTCCAGATGCGTTCGTTGAGCGGCGGCACTTTGTCTTCGTGCTCCTGGAAAACCTGATCAGCGGTTGCCGCTAAATCTCGCCGCAGTTCATCATGATCGAGCGCTGGCAAGTATTCGCGCCGGTGCTTCTCAAAAAATCGTCGCAGGATATCGTGCAGTAACTTGCCGGCGTCAATGGCTTGCAAATCCAGAGCGGCTTCACTGCGCGGCTCGATCCTGAGGACGCGATTGCCAAAAAATCTGAACGCGCAATTGCCGAACGTGCTCAAGCGGCTGGCGCTGTAAACGTGCTCCGCTCCGAAGTGTCGCGCCAGCATCGCGCGCAAATCGGCGTTGGTAATCTCACCATCGTAGGGCCCAAACCATTCGCTGTTGCGCGCGTGCTCAATATCGATGCGTCGCACAGCGGACGCGGTCAGGTAGCCGCGCTCGCCGGCGCGGGTCAAAAGATCTTCGACGATCGCCGGCATTAGCTGTTGGCGATAACGCAGGGTGCTTTGTCTGATCAAAATCGTGCTGAACTCAGTTGGGGTGGAAGCTTCCGTCACGCTAGCGCGATCGATGTCGCTGCGAATTTGCTTTAGCTCGATCGCCAACGGTGAAACGGCCCGGCGCAACTCTTCGATGTAGTAAGACGCGACTGTTTCCGATCCATCATTGAGCGCCAGCGGTCGCGTCAAATATAAGCGGTCGGTCGCCCGACAGGCCGTCTGATAGAAATAGTGCTCCTCTTTCAGGAGCGTGTCGCTGGAAATGTCTTCGAGAAAGACACCGTGTTTTTGCAGCCGCACGCGTTCTTCCTGCGGATAGAGCCAGTCGCGCGAGGTGCGCAGCGGAAAGCCGCCCTCGATCATTCCGGCGATAAAGACCACCCGAAAACGCAGCCCACGAACATCAGTCGCCTCCAGCACCCGCAACCCGTCGCGATTTCCGGCGCTAATCGTTAACACCTGGGACTTCAAACATCGCTCGACTTCATCGATGAACGACGGCAACGTTACCGGTGTCAGAAGCCCGCGCGTAAGCAAGGGCTCGCTTGGGGCACAGACTTCAGTCTGTGGTGATTGTGAGGGTGGATCACAGACTGAATGTGCCAATGGCCGGTTAGCCCTTCCTGACGTTCGGGCTTCTGACACGACCGCGGTCGCGTAACTAAAACTTCGCACCGCCGCGACTATGGCGCGGCGTAAACTCTCGCGCCCGCGCACGTCGAGTGTGGCCTGGGGAATATCGCCGGCTCCTGACCTGTGATTGAAAGGAACATTGACCTGGTTTGAAAACTGCAATTGCTCCAGCAGGATCATTAGTGCCGAGCGCAATTCCTCCACCGTGCCTGCTTCCGGCATCGCCGAGAACAAATGCTGCACGTGCCGCATGATGAGGACCGTCCAGGCAATGGCAGCGGGATGGATCGGAGCGGGTTTCTTGCGCCGGTCCATTACTGCACCATCTTCCGGCGCTGCTGCTTCGTCTTCCGCCGCGGCCGCGGCATCTTCCGGCTCGTCGCCGGCGATCAAAGATTGCGCCGCTTCCGGAGAAGGGAAGACCCCGATTAATTTCAGCGCCCGTTCAATCCATCCGTCGATTCGCAACTCGCTCCCGACATAGGCGAGCACATTTTCCAGATCGTCTGAGCGCCAACGGCCGATGCCCAGCGACGCGCGCAACTTGTCATTCGACTCGTTGGGTTTGCTCACGTCGTTGAGCAAGTGTGCGTGCTTTGCGTCGAAAAGCTTTGTCAGCTCTTCAAGATTCTGATCGGACGCCCGAAAGTAATCCGTTTTGATCAGATGTGCGACGTCGCTGGCTTTCGGGTTCTTCACCTGATCGTGCGCGTCTTTTAAGAGTTGAAAAAGTTTGCCGCAGGCGCGCACGGCCGGCACCTCAGTGGCTTCGACGCGGCGATCCAGGTTGCCCGGGATTGACTCAGCCGCAAACACGCGGGCGATCGTGTCGGCATAGGCCGCCCGTTCACGGACGACGAGAGCGATTTCCGACAGTTGGTAATTGTTCTCTATGATCAACCGTTTGATCTCTTTGGCGATCGAACGGATTTCAATCTCGCGGTCGGCGCATTCGAAGAGTTGGAGAGCAGGCATCCCTGCCTGCGGTGCGCCGGCATCCTGCCGGTTCTCTTCATCACTCAGAACCTGCGCGGCATTGAAGAGTCGGGCGCGCAAAGGCCGGAGCGATTGATTGACTGGAGCAGGGTCGCCGCTGGTTATCATTTCAAACGGCGCGATTGCTTGCAGATGATCGATCGTTGATTGAAAGGGCCGAAAGATTTCTTCGTTTTGCGCGTCGTGATTCAAATTCACAATCACGTTCGGAACCTGGGGGATTAAGCATCTGAGAATCTCACCCTGGACCGGCGTGAAATCAAAGAATCCATCCAGGACGAGCAAATCGATCTCTTTCAAAGAAGGTATTCCGCCTGCGTCCGTCTCCAACTCCTGGCGCAGCGCCCGCAACGCGCGCAGCTGTTCAGCGTCCTCATCGGTTAGTCCGAACTGGTCCAACGCCTGAGCATAGGTTTCGTAAATCAGCGCGACGTCGTGATCGAAATCGAGTTGAGGTCGCAGGCTTTGGAATTTGTAATCTGAAATTTGGTCTTTCGCCACTGGACTTTGGGCTTTGGACTTTGGACTTTGGACTTGCGCATCCGCGTCGCGCTCTGCCACGACCTTGCGAAAGTCTTCCGCCGTTTTGCCGGCGCGCTGAAGCTCACCAATCAACGTAGCGATCGTGTTAACGCAGCCATCGCGGTTGGCGAGTGTCTTCATCCCGCTCAGTCGTCCGGCGGAGTTCAGTTGTTTGATGATTTGCGAAATCAGGCTGCGACGCAGCGGCAGGTCTTCACGATCGATCGGGACTCGGGTCCGAGGGGCGGGCACAACTAAGGGATCGCTTTCTATGCTTGCCTTCCCTGACGGTCGGGCTTCTGACACGATGCGCCTGACCAGGCCACGAAACAGATAGACCGGGAACTCGCCCCAGACGCCGTGGGCGCTTTCTTCATCCAGCAATTTTTCGGTGACGAGATCGAGCAGCGAGTGGGAAGCCGCGATGTAGAGCAGGCGTTGAGCTTCTCCGCGCGCAAGGTATTCGCCGCAGCGCTCGAGCAGGCGCGCGCGATTCGTTCCCAGTACCGGCCCTAACCAGATTTCTTTTGACAAAGACGTTCCCGTTCGCGATCGGTCTTCCCGCCGGCGAGTCGATGATCAAGGCTTACTTTCTAATTTAACGATGGCCGCCCTGGCTGTTTCTGCAACTGTCACGGGTGTCCCGAGACGACTCTGCTCATTATCATTCAGCAAAGCACGCAGGTTTGGCAGCGCCTCTTTGGCGCCGAGTTTTACCAGGGCTTGAATCACAAACACGCGCATCGAAGGATCATAATCGGTCAGCCTCGCTATCAGCGCTTGATCCGCGGCCCGGTCGCCTATCTCGCCGAGGGCCCACGGCACGTCGTATTTGAGTTGGATATCGGTTAGCAACGGAATGAGAATCGGCACCGCGCGCCGATCTTTTAGGTTGCCGAGAAGATGTACCGCGTAATACCTGTCGGCCCGTATTTGTTGTTCGACGTGATACCGGCCATCGCTGGAACCCCACGCTTGCCCCTGGCCTTCAGGTCGATCCGAGTTATCTTTAAGCATAGCGGTGATCACGGGGAAACCTCGCTCGTCACCTAAACCGGCGAAAACAAACGCGACGTTACCCCTGAGGTGCCGGTCGTCATCGTTTAGCCACACGTCGAGAACACTAAGTACGCTCCGATCTTTCGTCGCCACGAGCTTCTTCGCTATCTCCAACTGCTTCCAGAAGACTCTCTCACTCGTGAACTGCCGCAACAGATCGTCGGTGGCTGCGTTTCGTTGCTGCTGCTGGTGTGCGAAGGCGGAGACCGCGAGGGTCGAAACGAAAACCGCGAGAATGATTCTTATCTTCATTCGCCCTATTTCCGGCTAAGCTGTTCCCATAGATGCGGCTAAGCCGCTCCGATGCGCGGCAAGTCTCCGACTTGCCGCAAGACTACTAAACATGACCATGGTCTATGACCACACAGGTCGCCAGACCCGCGAATAAAATAAGCTCCGATTAACGGCAAGTCTCCGACTTGCCGCGCATCAGAGTGGCCTGGCCAAAATCCACAAAGCGACTTTCATCATCTGCCACCCTGGGCACCCGCGGTTTTGGAGTTGAGTAAAGGGAAAGCGTCGTCGTCGCCGGTCACTTCGTCATCGGTCAGAGCCACCAACTCTGGAAACAAACCGCCGTCGTCCCGGCTCAGGGTCCGCGTCAGTTTATCGATCGGTTTCAACTCCTCGGGCTCTTCTCCCGCAATTGCTCCGCGCTCTTTGAATTTTCTGGCGGTTACCATCACGCGTTGTTCGAATGAACCAACGCCGCTGTTATAGGCTTCGACCGCGCGATCCAGCCCGCGACCGATGTTGTCGAAATGTTCCATGAACTTGCGCAGCCGGTCGTAAAGTTCTTTCCCCAGTCTGCCGACTTCGTCAGCGTTTGCCGCGCGCTGTTCCTGTTGCCAACCGTACGAAATCGCTTTCAGCAAAGCGATCAAGGTCGTGGGCGTAGCGATGATGACCTTTTGATTTATGCCATCCTCGATCAACTTAGGATCCTGCTCCAGCGCGGCACTGTAGAAATTTTCGCCCGGTAAAAACAGCAAAACGAATTCGGGAGTCGGTTGCACGGCTTCCCAATAGGACTTTCGGCTTAAGTGGCCGATGTGGGTACGCACCAAACGCGCGTGCTCTTTCAAGCGTTCAATTCGAATCACTTCATCTGACGTGGTCACTGATTCGTAGAAAGCTTCAAAGGGTACTTTCGCGTCAACCACGATCGTGCGATTACCGGGCAGGCGCACGATTAAGTCAGGCCTGATCCGCCCGTCTTCATTCGTAATCGTTGACTGTTCGTTGAAGTCGCAGTATTGGACCATGCCGGCAAGTTCCACGACGCGCCGCAATTGAATCTCGCCCCAGCGGCCGCGAATGTGTGGCGTGCGCAGGGCCTTGACCAGATTTCCGGTTTCAGCCTGAAGTTGCAGTTGCGAGGTGGCCAGACCACGGACCTGCTCGCGTAACTCTGCATAGGCGCCGGCGCGCGCTTTTTCGATCTCGCCGATTTTGCCGTCAACCTTCTCCAGCGATTCTTTCAGAGGCTTGACCAGCTGATCGATTGCCTGCTGCCGTTGCTCGAGATCGCCTTTGGCCTTGGTTTGAAATTGCTCGAGCGTCGCGCGTGCGAGGTTGAGAAATTCCTGATTGTTGTCCTTCAGCGCATCGCGTGACAGGGCCTTGAACTTTTCGGCCAGTTCAGAAGTGGCCTGCTTGAAAGACTCCTCACGTTCGCGGGCCCCGCGTTGCTCGGCGGCAAGTTGGGCGCGCAGAGTTGAAGTTTCATCCCCGGCCCGAGCTCGCTCGGCGGTTTCCTTCTCAAAAGCGTCCTGGAGCTTTTGCGATTCGCGATCTTTGGCTGCGAGGCGCTCGTTGAGAGTAGCGATTTCCGTGGCGCGGTCGGCCTGGCCGTCTTCGTAACTCCGCTTTGACTTTGCCCGCAAAGCCAACCAGGTAACCGTCGCGCCGAGTACGGCGCCAAACAAAAGAAGTACCACCGGCAGGAGACTATCCATCGTTATTTCAGTCTAACAGACGTCGTTTCGGAAATGAAACAGCGTCGCAGGTACGCACGCGTCCGGCGTGCTTATTGCGAAATCTGGGCCGTTTGGGAGAGCACGCCGGAGGCGTGCGTACCGCTGCCAGGTGCTGATGCCCCAAAGGGGCTACGGCCTCCAGCCCAGGGTTGACGCTTCGGCAACCCTGGGACTGTAACGAGAAAATCTTCAACCGCAAAGCGGTTGCGCCGGAGTTTGTGATTACGTGAAGGCGACGTGGCGCAACCGCTTTGCGGTTGAAGGATTGAAACGCCTTTCCCCAGGGTAGCCGCGCAACGCGGCAACCCTGGGCTGGAGGCCGTAGCCCCTTCGGGGCAACAGAAACGGTTCTGTCACGAGAGTTTTGACACAGACTCTAAACGCCTGGGCTAGAGAAAATCTTACGATGAAATTAGGTTGCCACTGGTGTTTGATTTGCTTTTGTCGCCAATCAGTTGTGTGGTGCGTTCAGTCACACTCGGCAAAGGAACCGGCAGCCGCCCCTCGAGTTCTCGGGTGGTGTCTGCTTTAACGCTTTCTTCCGAGTTGATGGTGTGACTCCCAATGTCGATCGCTGCGGATTTCGGTCGTCCTTTGCCGCCACGCATGGTATCGAGCAGGCCGTACATCGTGATCGAAACCCCGCCCAGAGTGATAAAGGTGCCCAGAAGCTTAACCAGCGGATCGAGGTTGTATGTCTTGTTGATGACGATCACGACGACGCCAATCAGCAGAATCAGCATGCCCCACATCATCCAACTCACCATGCGGCGCAGCGCGAGCTTTTCGCGTTCGGCTTTTTCCAGCTTGAGTTGGTCAGCAGCCGGATTGTTCACAATCAGTTTGCTGACTGGCTCAAGATTAAAGCCGCACTTGCGACAGAACTTTTGCTCGAGCTTGCTTTGGTTTCCGCAATTGGGACAATGCATAAGAGGTAAATCTCGTGGTTAGATCTTCTTACGTCAACCGCCAGCCAAAGGTTCAATCGGTACGCACGCCTCTGGCGTCCCAATCACGAAACGTGGACGATTAAGAAAGCACGCCGGAGGCGGGCGTACCGTTTACCCACCAAAACAGGACACCAGGCGCTCGTAGACTTTGCGCGTGACGCGCACGTCGTTCAGGTTGTATTCGCGAATCGCGGCGAGTTTGCCCGCCTGGTACAGTTCGAACACGCGACTGCCTTCAACTTCTGAAGTCTTACTGGACTCAATTCCCATGGCCCAGGCGAGGTCATCCAGAGCCACTCGATTCCGCCCACCCAGCCACCACGCGCGCATCGTGTCGTACACACCCAGAACGCGAAATTCGCTTAAGTCGACAAACGGTTTGACGGTAATGTCATTCACCAGACAGCGCTGAAAGATGAAAGGCAGATCGAACCCGACAATGTTGTGACCGACAACCAGGTCGCATTCTGAATCGTAGTCAGACATCAGGGCGAGAAAGTCTCGCAGCGCTTGTGCCTCGTCCTGTTCGTTTCCCTCAGCATCGATGCCGAATGCGTGTTCGCTCTGGTTGTTGGTGACGCCTTCGATCTGAAATCCGGCCAGCGGTCCCACGTGCACCGCGATGGAAATGATGCGCCCTGAAGTTGCGTTGAGCGATCCCAGTTGGTAGACGCGATCTTCTTCGGCGGCAATGTCCTCGAGATAACGCTGTTGTTGTTCGAGGCGCATGTAACCGAGCTTTAGATCCTTTTCCAGTTTTGGACCGACCCGATCGCGAAACCCGTCCAGGGCCAAAGTCTCGATGTCCAGGGTGAAGGCGCGCGGCAGCAGCGGATCGCAACCCAGATACTCGCGGTATTGTTCGATCGTGATGGGCCGGTATTCCGAAACGACAAATTGGGAGCGATCCTGATACGACTCGAGCTGGCCGGTAACACCCCAAAGACCGGGCCGCAAGTCTTCACGACCTTCAAGCACTTCGCCCCAGATTTTCAGCGGCAGACTCCCGGTCGCATTCCGCGCTGATGCGTCACGAAACGGCTTGCCTTGTTGGGTGCGCCGTTCGCGCACAGAAGTCACGGCGACCATCAGCCACACTTCTTCGTTGAATGGGAGTTCAGGGATGGGGATGTTGCCCTTCATGGTTGTCGGTACGCACGCCTCTGGCGTGCTGGCGGACAGTTACGAGTACCGCACGCCGGAGGCGTGCGTACCGCTAGCTCACAAAGTCTGTAAAAGCTTCATCGAGGCCGGGTCTGATGAAGTCCCGCGCCCGCGGAAAACGCGCTTCGACAGAGACACGCAAACCGCTGAGTTCAACCAGCATTGGCTTGATGGTTTCAGCCTTGTCCGGCAGAGAGATCTGTAACGAGCGCCACGCGGCAATTGAGCGATCCATCGCCACCAGCGCGACCTTTGCCGATCCATTCGCATCCATGCGTTCGGTTCTGGCTGTGATCTCGTCGAAATCCACATCTTCATCGTCGGCTGCTTCGTAGTCGGTCAGAAAGTCCATCGACAAGTCGTCGTCGTCAGAAAGATCTTCGTCTTCGTCAACCTCAATTGCGCCGCTCAACGCCCGCATCAGTTTTACCGCGATAAAGAATTGATACCAGCGAATGACTGCCACCGCATCCTGAATCGTTATGTCTTCATCTTCAGTCCGCGAAACTGCCCGCATGTCGGTATGAACATTTTCTTCCGAATTGAACTCATCACGGAACCAATTGTTCACATTCGTTATGTATTGTTGCGCGCGCTGTGACAGCTCACTTTGCTCTGCTGCTTCGGCTGCGCGCTCGCGCTCAGCCATCTCTTCCGAGACATCGATCGAGTTGAGATCGACTCCGGTTTCAGCCGCCCACTCAGCGATCATCTCAGCGGTGCTCCGGAAAATGTCCTGTAATTTTCGCCAGAACTTTTCGTTGTTGATATCGCGAACTTCCGGATCGTCGAGGTCAGGGTCCGCTTGTTCGCTCGCATACAAAAAGCAGCGCGAAGTAAACTGGCAACGCTCACACCAGCGGTCGCAGTAGTTGTAAATGCCGGAAATGAGATTCGGATCTCCGGCCAGGTCCCTGAGGTCGTCACTGCGCATCAGATTCCACCTGATTGTTTAATGTCAGCGCGTCGTGGGTCAATTTGAGAATAAATGTCCGACAAACTTTAGTTTGTCGCCAACTTTCGACAAGCTAAAGCTTGTCGGACATCAACTGACCCATTACCGTTTCGTTGAGTTCGGTTGCGGCTCGCATTGTAATGTATTATTTCTATCGTCACCATGACTAACGACGAATGTGTGAAGATTGGGTTTGCCGACGCGCTTCGACGCTTGCCGGGTCCCCAGGGCGAACACAACGTCGCGTTGTTCGAACATGGTTCCCTCGTAGTTAAGTTGTCCCAGCCACGCGGCCCTGATCTGCAGATGCCTCATTCGCGCGATGAAATTTACGTCGTGGCGCAAGGCAGTGGTGAGTTTGTATGTGGCGCCGTGCGGCAAACATTTTCTCCCCATGACCTCCTGTTTGCCGCGGCCGGAACAGAGCATCGTTTTGAGAACTTCAGCGATGACTTTGCGGTCTGGGTTCTCTTTTATGGGCCCGAAGGCGGCGAAGCCGATCAGTCCTGATAAAGTCTGCACGCCGGGAAGCGGGAGACCGAAGACCATGGCTCGATTCCATTCAATAAATCCCTGTTTTGTGGTTCCGGACGTAGGGGCCGCGCTTCGTTGGTATGAAACTGAACTTGGTTTTCGCGCTGATCCTTTTCCCGAGGCGGAACCTTTTGTCTTCGCTATCCTGCGCCGCGACGAAGTGGAAATCTTCCTCATGCGGATCGCGGATTACATTAAGCCGGACCTGTACGATCGGCGGAGCGGCGGCGTTTGGGATGCCTACCTGCGAATCAGCGGCCTGCAGGATTTGTACGAGCAGGTGAAGGATCGAATCGATATCAAGCAACCCCTGCACAGACAACCGTACGGTCTTTCCGAATTCGAAGTACGTGATCCAAACGGTTACATTCTGGTTTTCAGCGAACGGATCGAATGAAACAAGCTGGCGAATTTCTCAAGCCGAAGAACCTTGGCCTGCTCGTGGGGACGGCCGCCCTCTATTTTCTGGGCGCGAAGCTGGGGTTGTCGCTTGCCTTTATTAACGCCAGCGTTTCGCCGGTGTGGCCGGCTACCGGCATAGCCATAGCTCTGGTCTTATGGTTCGGCTATCGCGCTTTACCCGGAGTCTTAATCGGCGCGTTGATCGCAAACTATACTTTGACCAATGTTTCCCTCCTTACCGCGTTGGGAATTTCAGTGGGCAACAGTCTGGAGGCGTTCACTGCGGTTTACCTGCTGCAACGCACTGTGCGACATCGGAATCCCTTCCACCGCGCGATCGATGTTCTGAAATTTGTTGCATATGCGGCGATTCTCAGCACGGCTATCGCCGCAACCATTGGCAACATCACTTTGTGTCTCAGCGGTAATGAGGAATGGGTAGCGTTCGGCCGACTTTGGTTTACCTGGTGGTTGGGCGATGCTGTCGGCGCCCTGGTGGTCACTCCCTTAATTATCAGCTGGCTGGATAAATCATTTGAGCATTGGTGGGGTCGGCGTTTGACCGAAGCCCTGCTGGTCTTGTGTTTGCTGTCGGTGCTGGCCGCGACGATTTACACCAACCTGATCCTTGCTACCAACTCGGCGCGACTCTGGGGGCATATCGCGATACCACTGTTGCTTTGGGCGGCATTTCGATTTGGGCCACGCGGCGTTTCAACGGCAATCGCGTCGTTTTCCGCGATTGCAATTTGGGGCACGATTCACGGCACCGGGCCATTCGCCGGCCCCTCTCGCCACGAGGGACTACTCTACCTGCAAGCCTATATCGCCGACCTCGCCGTTACCACGCTCGCTTTGGCGGCAATCGTTACAGAGCGGCGCCAGGCGCAAAGAAACCTCAGCGGCGGCCTTTCGGTCACACGCATTCTGGCAGAATCGCCCGCGCTCGCTGATGTGTTGCCGCGGATCATTCAACGAATCTGCACGACGTTCGGATGGAGAGTGGGCGCAATGTGGCGCCTGAACCCCGATACTGACCGTTTGCATTGTTTGAAGGTCTGGCCTTCACAAGGTGACCGCAGCAAGTTCGAACGGATCTGTTATGAGACGCAATTCGAGAAAGGGATTGGCTTGCCCGGCCGGGTCTGGAAACACCTGAAGCCGGCCTGGATTCCCGATGTCACGAAGGACGGAAACTTTCCCCGAGCCGCTCAGGCCGAGGCGGAAGACTTGCACGCAGCTTTTGCCTTTCCCATTCTCTCCGGCGAAAGACTCCTGGGAGTGATGGAGTTTTTCAGTCCTGAAATTCGGGAGTTTGATGATGCCATGTTCTCAACTTTCACCGGCATCGGCAGCCAGCTTGGCCAATTCATTGAACGAAAGCAGGCCGAAGAGGCAATGGAGTTAGCCAGTCTGCTTCCCAAAGAGAATCCTTATCCGGTGATTCGTCTGCTGGAAGGCAGGATCTTTAGTTACGTGAACCCTGCCGGTCGGGAGTTGCTGGCTGACTGGAATCTGGATCTGGGCGATGCGGCGCCGCCCGAAATTGTTGAGGTCGCCCAGGCAACCTTGTCCGATGGCCACAAGCGCGATGTCGAAATGTCTATCGGTGAAGAGAGGTACCTGATCAATTTGGCCCCGGTGCCGCAGGCTAATTATGTGAACCTCTATTTCAGCAACATTACCGATCGAATGCGCGCCGAAGAAGCCCTGCTGCAGAATCAGGAATGGTTGCGTCTGACGATGGCGGGCAGCCGCATGGGCACCTGGACTCGCGACCTGGACGAAACAAATCGCGTGGTCTGGTCTCCGGAGCTCGAACAGATTTTTGGTTTGGAGCCGGGCGAGTTTTCCCAGAAAGAAGAAGACTTCTTTGACTTCATCCATCCGGCCGACCGCGAATTGGTGTACCAGGCGGTGATGAATGCCGTCGAATCCCGCACCGATTACGACGTTGAATTTCGCTATCGCCGCAAAGATGGCGTCGAAAGGTGGATGCTCGGGCGTGGCCGGGGCTTTTACGACGACAGCGGAAAACCTTACCGGCTCGCAGGATTGGGACTCGACATCACCGAGCGCAAGCAGGGTGAGATGGTGTCCAAACGCCTGGCCGCCATAGTCGAATCCAGTGACGATGCGATCATCGGCAAGGACCTTAACGGCGTGATCACCAGTTGGAACTCGGGGGCCGAGAGATTGTTCGGCTACACCGCTGAGGAAATGATCGGGACGGAAATTTCGCGACTCATCCCGCCTGAGAGACCAGACGAGGAGCCCGCAATTCTCGCCCGGTTGCGACGCGGCGAGTTCATCGATCACTACGAAACGGTTCGCATCACCAAAGACGGAAACCGGATCAATGTGTCGCTCACAGTCTCTCCAATTATCGCAGGCGGCAAAGTTATCGGGGCTTCAAAGATTGCCCGCGACATCACCCAGAAGAAGCGGGCCGAGGAGGAGCGTGAACAACTCCTGGCCAGCGAACATGTCGCGCGCGCTGAAGCCGAAGCCGCCAACCGCATCAAGGACGAATTCCTGGCGACTCTTTCCCATGAACTGCGCACACCGCTCACGGCCATGCTCGGTTGGTTAACCATGCTGCGTAGTGGGCGACTGGATGAGGAAACGTCGAAACACGCGCTCGATACGGTGGAACGCAACGCGCGCGCACAGGCCCAGCTGATCGAAGATCTGGTCGATGTTTCGCGAATTGCCGGAGGGAAATTACAACTCGACATGCAGCCGGTGGATCTGTCGGCGTTAATTGATGCAGCAGTCGATATCGTGCGACCAGCCGCCCATGCCCGGGGTGTTTTGATCGAGATTTCGAGGAAGCCAGAGGTTGGTCCGGTAGCCGGGGATCCCGCGAGATTGCAGCAGATTATCTGGAATTTGCTTTCTAACGCGGTCAAGTTCACCTCTCGCGACGGTTATGTTTACGTTAAGCTCCGGCGGGTCGAAACAGTTGCGGAATTGGAAGTGCGCGACACAGGCATCGGCATTGATCCTGATTTTCTGCCCTGGGTTTTTGAAAGATTTCGCCAGGCAGAGTCCGCGGTGACCCGATCACATCGGGGCATGGGCCTCGGTTTAGCGATCGTGCGCCACCTGACCGAACTGCACGGGGGAACGGTAACCGCCCATAGCGATGGAGAGGGCCACGGGGCCACCTTCACGATCCGAGTACCGTTGGCCGAAGATCGCGCGCCGCTGACGATAGCCACGGAAGCTGAGATTTCTCAAGCGGCGAGTCAGACGCTCAACGGGCTGAAAGTCCTGCTGGTTGAAGATGAGCCCGACGCTCGCGAACTTCTCTCGATGACCCTGAGGATTTCCGGCGCGAGTGTTTACGCTGTCGATTCGGCCCGCGAGGCCATGCGGACCTTAAGCTCGTTCAAACCGGATGTGCTGCTTAGTGACATCGGACTGCCCCTTGAGAGTGGCTACGATCTGATTCGGCAGGTACGAGCACTGCCAGGCAATCTCAAGAAGATTCCAGCCATCGCGTTAACGGCATTTGCCACGGAAAAGGATCGCCAGCGCGCCTTGTCAGCGGGGTTTCAGATCCATCTCGCCAAACCCGTAGAGCCTCAGGCGCTGGTCGACGTGATCGAAAAACTGGTTAATGGCAAAGGCGGCAGAGGGCATGAGTAACTCAAAAGCAAAAGAAGCTCATCGTTGCCGCTGGGCCAGGACTGACTTGTCAATTTCTTATCACGATCGCGAGTGGGGTGTGCCGGTTCATGACGATCGCACGCTGTTTGAGTTCCTGATTCTCGAAGGCGCTCAGGCAGGTTTGAGCTGGGAGACGATCTTACGGAAGCGCGAGAATTATCGTCGCGCGTTCGATAACTTCGATCCGGCAAAAGTCTCCAGATACGACCAAAAGCGAATCGACAAATTATTGAATGATGAAGGAATCATTCGCAATCGCTTAAAAATCAACGCGGCGATTCAGAATGCGAAAGCCTTTCTGGCTATACAAAAAGAGTTCGGCAGCTTTGATAAATTCGTTTGGGGCTTTGTAAATGGAAAACCGTTGCGTCGAAAGCTCGGCGCGCCAGTTCCGGTAACCACAGCAGTTTCTGATGCGTTGAGCAAAGATTTGAAAGCGCGGGGCCTTAAGTTTGTCGGTTCGACGATCTGTTATTCGTTCATGCAGGCTGTGGGGATGGTGAACGATCACGATTCGGAGTGCTTTCGATACCGGCAGGTGAGTTAAGACAGTAATAACTTGCCGCTTGCGTTTGGTTAATGGCAAAATTCCGATCATGGAAATTGTGTTCAGCGTGTATCAGGAAAATGACGGTGGTTTCGTAGCTGAATGTCTTTCTCACGATATCTTCACGCAGGCAGATTCCTGGTCCGATTTGCGGACAAATGTCCAGGAGGCGGTTAAAGCCTTCTTCTACGACCAGACCATGCCAGAACAGATTCGCCTGCATTTGGTTCGTGACGAAGTCCTCGCTTGCGCATGAAGATCCCTCGTGATATCAGTGGCGCCGAACTCATAAATGTCCTTTGCCGGCACTTCGACTACACAAAAGTTCATCAGGTCGGAAGTCACATAATCCTGCAGACAGAAGAACCGGCTCATCATCGAATTGCCATTCCGAATCATGACCCGTTACGAATAGGAACGTTGAACTCCGTGCTGCGGGCAGTCGCGATTGCAAAGCGCGTCGACAAGAAAGACATTCTGCGATTGTTGTAGGATCTACAAATCCACGCGTCAAGGTTTCGAGCTCAGAAGATTTCCGAGCACAGCCTCCAGCTCCGAAACCTTACTGATGCGCGCGACCAGGCGTCCTTCCCGATCGATCAGGAACTTCGCCGGCAGACTTTCGACTCCAAATCGCGAGGCGACCGGAAGCGAAGTGGCGTTAACAGATTGTGGCCAATTGACGCTGCGGGTGCCGACGATCTCACGAGCCCTGGCCTCGCCTGACTTTAGGAACTCGGCATCGGAATCTTTCTGGCCAATCGCTTCGCTGTTCAGTCCAATAATTTCAAACCCCTGCGTGTGAAATCTCTGATAGACACTCTTCAATTCGGGAATGTCGGCGAGGCACGGGCTGCACCACGAAGCCCAAAAGTCGAGTAACACGGCGCGTCCCCGAAATTCAACGAAAGCGCGGCGCTTGCCGTCGAAATCAATGAACTCGAAATTAGGAACAACAGCGCCAACGGCTAAGGAAATGCCCGCTGACGTTTCGGGCTGATCCTTTGAGACTGATTTCGCCTCGGGGCCATTGACGACTGTCTCCAACTCCAGCAGTTGAGGAGGAAGACAAATTGTTGCCGTACAGCTTTGATATCGGACCTGGACTCGTAACCTGCCTGGACCTGGCCTGGCCGTTGCTGCCTTCAACGGAATATTGAAGGTGACGGAACCCTCATATGACTCGGTCGCGACTTGAAAATTTGGATCGTAAGCTGAATGAGGTGCGGGCGCGTCGATCTCACCGGCGATTTCGAACCCCTGATTCGGTGCCACTGTTATGCGTGTGGGTGAAGGCCCGCCTTCAACACGTTCGGTGGAATAGAGATGCCAGCCGCGTTCAATCTCAGCCGTGAGTTCAATATTAATCCTGGCGGCGTCAACAGAAACTGCTTTCACAGTCCATTTGATCGGATTCGCTGAAGTCTCGTTTTCCTGGGCGCGGATTTCAACCGATGCGAGGGAGGCCACCGCCCAGAGGATTACTACACATAAGCCGCGTCGCCACATTCTTAATTCGCATTCGTCTGGGCCGAGGCGGTCGCCGTGGGACTGAGCTTTATGTAAACCGTCTGGAGGACTTCTTTGGTTTTCATATTTTGCACAAAGGCGACCAGCGACAGTTTATTTGGATCGATCTGAAACTTCTTTTCGCTAAACGTAAACGTGTCGCCCCGATGTCCCTGTTGCTCGTACGAATCGAGATACTTTTTGATTTCGGCGCTCATCGCTTTGACGTCGAACGTCCATTTAACTTTGGTCGGCGCCGAACTGGTCAAAGCGAATCCATTCGCATCCTTACCGCCCAGACTTCTGACCACCATCGGATGAAAGCGGATCCCGTTCTCGCCCGTATAACGAATTTCTTCTTCAGTCAGAGCGATTTGCAGCTTGAGATCAGCGGACGCCGCTTTGATCTCATCAACCGTGACACTTGCTTTGACGAGATCAGCTTCCAGCGAGCCGGTCAGGGTTATCTGTGCCTGGGCCGGTGATTCCAACTGTGATTCGATCTTTGGGGTAACGCGATCGAAAAAGCCTTTGGTCATTTCGCGCGAGCCACCGGCGCTCGGCAATTTGAATCCATCGACCACCGGCGTGGGCGTGCCCGGCACTCCGTAATACTTTCCTCGCTCAACTGTCGCCGGGTTGGTCATTGGGTCAGGCAGGGGAATGTGCAGATGATAGACGAGTACCACCACGTCTTTGCGACTATATCTTTCGATCAAGCCGTCGAATCCAAGGTCGGCGGCTACACACGGCCCGCATCCCGAACCCGTAAAGAGTTCGGCCAGAGCGATTCGATTGGTGCGTTTGGCACTGGCCTGATAATGATCAAAATGCATTCCCGCGTTGAGCTTCCGATATTTATCGTCGAGCAAATCCTCCAGGCCGGCCAGCGAATCATTGTGCGTCGCGCGATAGGCAACCTCCATCAGCTGGCGATCCGGCTTCTTTAAACTCGACTTGACTGCCGCGGACGAAAAGTATTCGAGAGCTTCTTTGTGATGGCGGTCCTGTTCGGCAATTTGGCCGAGGGCAAGCAAAGTGGTGAACAACTCAGGGTCATTTGTCAGGGCTTTTTTCAAATGCGCTTTGGCGTCCTTTACTCGCCCCTGCTTTAGATAAATCCTTCCCAGAGTATCTTCGTAGCGGGCCCGCTGCCGGCGTATCTGTTTTGCGGTTTCGTCTTCGTATTGCAGTGCGCCCTTGCGGGCGAGTTCCTCGGCCCAATCGAGCATCAAACCGGCTTCCATCAACTTGGCCGCCACCGCGATGTAGTTTGAGCTGCCGATTACCACGATTCCCGGCATGGGCGCCAGATAACGTTCAGCGGCTGCTTTGATTCGTTCGGTTTGGGTTGGAAAATTCCTGATTAGGGTATCCAGCACATCGTTGCGGGCCTGAAACGCAGTAAATCGTTCAGGAAAGTCTTTGACGATCTTTTCCAGGGCTTCAATTTTCTTTTCCGGATCCTTAATGCGCCGGGCTTCATCGTAAGCCTTCTGCTCCGGAGGCGGGCTCACGGTGACGACGGGCGCGGGGCTTGAGGTGGGCGCAGGCGTCGGCTTGGTGGCCGCTGTTTGGGCTCTCATCGTGGCAAAACAACCAAACAACAGGATAATCAGAGTCGCGAAGATGCGGGGTGATTTTGGATTCATAGGAATTTCCTCCGGCGGACAAAACCCAAATCTCTAATTTCAGCGCATTGTACACCTAAATAAATCAGTGCATAAACGACAGGTTGACGGGCATGGATCCAAAAAAAATCATCAATCGAAAAAATAAAACACACAAAAAATTGATCTTGAAAATGGTTTTAGGTATAAACACTCCCGTCACGAGGATTACGGTCTTTGAGACCAACGAAGGGACGGCGAACGGAGTCGTGAGGCTCTGGGAGAGAGCAAAGGCAGAGCGGTTTGCAGTTGCTAGTGACGCCCTAGTTGAAGCCGAAAGGCTTGCCAGGAAGACCGAAAGGTTTTCTGAGCGCCCGGATAAAAACGGGTAGCAACCACGAGAGAGGACCCGCTTGTGGTGAGCAAAGTCGCTCGACGAAAGTTGAGCCTCGTTGCCGGGAACGTAACCGGCGGTGGAGGACAGCCACCTCAAAAAACTACCTATTGGCACCATGGGATCCCGCAAGGGAAAACATGAGATTTGTGAAAACAGATTTTGCGGCCCGCAAGGGAAGCGAGATTAACTGAAACAAATCGTGTGCTGACCGGGAAGCATCGACCGCCGATGGCTTGTCGGAATACAAATTGGCAGCTTGTTCTTGACGAAGGCAGGCTGCCATCTTACGAAACGCTTCGGCGGTTTGTAAGAACAGAGATTGCGCTGCCAGCAGCTTCGGTTGAGGGCAGCGCGATTTCTTTTTTAGATCAACCACGCCGCCCTAATTCACCAGAAAACAATTTACAATTCTTAACATTTTGTTCAGTCCTTTCAACTAGGATTTTCCACGCTCGACCTGATAAAGTCTGCGAAGCCCATAAATACGAAAAAGAGACCGGTGTCAGAACCCGGCGCGATAGCGACGGATCATAAAATGACTCGAGCTACCGGTACTTTTTAACCGAGTCGTAAGGCTTGGCCGTTGGATCAGGTTATTTTGATGATCCGGTCGCTACCGCTTTCGGTTCTGACACCTAATCAGGACGCCCGGCTTTGAAAGAAGGAGAAATGTAATGAGCGATACCGCAACTCAAACCCAAATCGAACACGCACCAGGAAGTTTTTGTTGGATTGAACTGGCCACGACCGATGGCCCGGCCGCCAAGAAATTCTATGGAGAGATTTTCGGGTGGGAAGCCCAGGACAATCCGATGGGACCGGACATGGTCTACACCATGCTGAAGCTTAACGGCAAAGACGTCGGCGCACTTTATCAGAAAGGCGAAGCCATGAAGCAGGTGCCGACACACTGGGCTTCGTACGTAAGTGTCACGAACGCGGACGAAACGGCGGCGAAGGCCAAAGCCCTCGGCGCAACTGTGATGCAGGAGCCCTTTGACGTAGCGGAACATGGCCGCATGGCGGTGATTACCGATCCGACCGGCGCAACGTTCTGCATCTGGGAACCAAAGGCGCACAAGGGTGTCAGCGTCAGAGGCGAAACCAACTCGCTTTGCTGGAACGAGCTGCTGACGAACGATACCGAAAAGGCCATCGATTTTTACACCAAGCTCTTTGGCTGGAAGACGAAGACCGATACTGGTGCGATGGTGTATACCGAAATCATCAACGGCGAAGATCACATCGGCGGAATCATGCAGATTCAACCGCAGATGGGACCAATGCCGCCGAACTGGGGTATCTACATTGCGGTTGCAGATTGTGATGGGACCACCGAAAAGGCTACTTCACTCGGCGGCCGCACGTACGTTCCACCCACCGACATTCCGAACGTAGGTCGCTTCGCGGTGTTGAGCGATCCACAGGGTGGAGTCTTCAACATAATCACGCTCAGCCTCGAGCATCACGAGAAGCATTAAAGGTTTGCTCGTTCTTGCGGCTCTGCCGCTCGATGTGCGGAAAGGCTTCGCCTTTCCGTCACCTGCTCGTTTCTACTTCTCGTCGGTTCGAGGCTGCGCCTCGAACCGACGAGAAATAATCTAAGGCGATGTCGCACGGTAAGGCGAAGCCTTACCGCACATCAGGCGGCAGAGCCGCGCACGTTTGACCAATCTGTTTCCCCAACGTACAAATCTCTAAATGAAGGCGCGCATTGTCTGGCTGATCCTCTGCGGCATCTGGGGTTCTACCTGGCTGTTTATTAAGCTGGGTCTGGCTGACCTGCCGCCGCTTACCTTCGCCGGTATCAGATTTCTCTTAGCTGGACTAATACTGACGGCGATTGTGCTCGTGCGCAGAGTGCCCTGGCCGCGCGCCGGACGGGATTGGATCCTGATTGCCATTGTTGGCTTTCTCCAGTTCACTCTCAATTACGGCCTGGTCTTCTGGGGCGAGCAACATATTCCTTCGGGCCTGGCCGCCGTTTTGCAATCAACCTTTCCTGCTTTTGGCTTGGTGATCGCGCACCTCTACCTGCCGCATGAACGCATCACCTTGCTGAAAGTCATGGGAGTGTTGATGGGGATTGTAGGCATCGCCATAATTTTTTCTGATCAACTGAGTGTGGCCGGACACCTGGCGCTGTTGGGCAGCATCGCGCTGGTTTTAAGTGCGTTCTTTGGAGCGTATGGCAATGTCCTGGTCAAGGCCTACAGCCAGAAGATCGACCCGCTCGTGCTGGCTGCGGCGCAAATGGCCTGCGGCTTTCTGCCGCTACTCATTCTGGGAATCGCGACTGAGGGCAACCCCTTTCGTTTTCATTGGACCTGGAAAGCGTTTGGCTCCCTGATGTACCTGGTGGTGGTGGGTTCAGTCATTGCCTTTGCCCTCTACTACTGGCTGGTGCGCAACATGGAAGTAACTAAGACCATGCTGATTGCGCTGGTCACACCGGTAGTGGCGGTGGTCCTCGGCCTGTTGGTCCTGCACGAAAAACTAAACTGGCGTCTCTTTGCGGGCGGCGCTTGCATCATCAGCGGGCTGGGCTTGATTGTGTTCCGGAAACCACCAAAGATCGTGTCAAGACGCAAAATCGTCACCTAGTTTTCATACCAGGTTTTCTCTAGCCCGACTCGAATACCTGCTCGTCATTCCCAGGCGTAAAGAGGTGTGTCAGAACCGCGAGCGGTAGCGACCGGATCAGGAAGCCTCCTCGAATCAGCAACGAAATCTCGCAGAAAAGAATTAGAGCGGACCGGGCCGAGATGAATTTCGCGGTTCTTCCTGATCCGGTCGCTACCGCTCGCGGTTCTGACTCATCCTGTAAACGCCTGAGCTACCGAAAAGTGATTTTCAAATGCGAACTACCCCGGGAAGTTACCCCGATACCGAACTAGTGAGGGACGTCCTATAATTCCCTCATGCCAATATCATCGGTTAATCCGGCGACGCAGGAAACTCTAAAAACATTCGCCGCACTGACTGCCGAACAGTTAGACGAGAAGTTGAACCGCGCCCACCAGGCGTTTCTCGATCATCGCCGCACGACATTCAACGAACGCGCCGCGATGATGCAGCGCGCCGCCGAAATCCTGGAAAGCGAGAAGAAAGATTTTGCCCGGTTGATGACGCTCGAGATGGGTAAGCCGCTTAACGCCGCAGTGCAGGAAGCGGAAAAATGCGCCTGGGTTTGTCGTTACTACGCTGAGAATGCCGAGCGTCATCTCGCGGATGAAGTCGTCGAGACCAACGCCACGAAAAGCTTTGTTCGCTTTCAACCGCTGGGCGTCGTCCTGGCGGTGATGCCCTGGAACTTTCCTTTCTGGCAAGTGTTTCGCTTTGCCGCGCCGGCCTTGATGGCGGGGAACGCCGGCTTACTCAAACATGCTTCGAATGTGCCGCAGTGTGCTTTGGCCATCGAAGAGATTTTTCAGCGCGCGGGATTCGCGGCAGGAGTCTTCCAAACTCTGCTAATTGGTGCGGACGCAGTTCAGGGAATACTCGAAGACAAACGAGTTGCCGCGGTAACCCTGACCGGCAGTGAGCCGGCCGGCCGCAGCGTGGCCAGTATTGCGGGAAAACAGATCAGGAAGACCGTGCTCGAGCTCGGCGGCAGCGATCCCTTCATCGTTATGTCTTCGGCTGATTTTGAACAAGCCGTGACGACCGCGGTCAAGGCCCGCACGATCAATAACGGACAATCATGCATCGCGGCGAAGCGCTTCATCGTGCATGAAAAAATCTATCGCGAATTTGAAGAGCGTTTTGTGGAGGTGATGAAGGCCTTGCGCGTAGGCGATCCTCTTGAGGCCTCGACCGACATTGGCCCGCTAGCCACCGATCAAATTCTCAAAGATTTGGAAGAGCAGGTGACGGTAAGCGTGGCCGCCGGGGCAAAACTGCTGACCGGTGGAGGTCGTTGCGAACTCGAAGGCGAGTTAGCGCGCGGCAATTTCTATGAACCCACAGTGCTTGCCGATATCCCCAAAGAGGCGCCGGCCTACGCTGATGAAATATTCGGCCCCGTAGCTTCACTCTTTCGCGTTGCCAACATCGATGAAGCAATTCAATTAGCGAATGCGACAACGTTCGGGCTGGGCGCCGCTGCGTGGACGAATGACGCTCAGGAGCGAGATCGCTTCATCAATGAGATCGAAGCCGGCAGCGTCTTCTGTAATGGCATGGTTGCTTCCGACCCGCGTCTGCCCTTCGGCGGCGTAAAGAATTCGGGCTACGGCAGGGAACTCAGCTACTTCGGCATTCGCGAGTTCGTAAACATCAAGACTGTCTGGATCAAGTGACTATCCGCAGATTATGCAGATTGCAGAATCATTTAGCTGAATACCCAATTATTCATCTGCGTAATCTGCGGATGAGCTAGTCTCCAGTCAACATCGACCTCAGAGGAACTTCCGCGCTGTTCCAGCGTGAAAGCAGCCGTGTCTATTCTGCCAAACGATTTGAATTGCGGAGATTTCTTTTCAACGTTTCTCTCTCTCCCGGAGTATAGGTAAGTGGGAAGTCGATTAATTGATGTGCCGAGCGGGGCTGCAGATATGGTTCTAGCCGCAGAAATGGCTTTACCGGGGAACGCCCTGACACGGAATCAAACAGCGCTGGCTCTTCTGGTCGAGCGCGCCACGGCGGGCGATACCGCCGCATTTGAGCAGATCATGATTCATTCGCAGCAGAGAGTTATGGCAATGTCCTGGCGGATTCTGGGAAACGAAGCCGACGCGCGCGACGCGTCACAGGAAGTATTCCTGCGAGTGTACAAATACCTGGGGCGCTTTAGGCAGGATCAGGATTTCTTTGCGTGGGTGTATCGCATCACCGTTAACGTCTGTCGTGACATGCTGAAGAAACGCCGACATGAAACCGATCGATTTGGATCATTCGCCGCGGATTCATCCGAAGAAGTTCTGGAGATTCCGTTTGAGCAAGTGGATGCCGAACAAACTCTGATACAGGCACAACGACGTGAACTGATCTCTCGGGCAATCGCGACCCTTCCTTTCAAAGAGCGGGCCTCGATTGTGTTACGTGACGTGGAGGGTCTCTCAACCGATGAAGTGGCGCGCGTGCTGAAGTCGAGTTCGACCACCGTGCGTTCACAGATTAGCTCGGCGCGGAGAAAGATCAGGGATTATTGCCGGCGATACATGAAAGGGGGGCAGGAGTCGTGATGAATTGCAGACAGATCGAAAAGCTTTTGCCGCTGTTTGCAGGCCGCGATCTCGACGCGCAATCGGAGCGATTGATAACGGCGCATGTTGAATCCTGCGCCGCATGTTCTGCCGCCGCCGGCGAATACCGCGAGAGCCGCGAATTGCTCCAGGAGTTTGCGCCGCCGGTATTCAGCGAAGACGTCTATGCGGGAATCCGACAGAATGTTTGGCGGCAGATTGAAGCAGAGTCGACCACCGTGTCTGTGTCTGAAGTAATTGCCGGCTGGTTCAGGCCGCGCGTGATCTGGGCCACAGCGTCCGCCCTGTTGGTTGCTGTGCTGGTGTTGGGCATTTTTTTGATTGGCAACCGATCGACACCTCGGCAAGAAGTTGCCGTGAATGCTCCTCAAAAGAATCGAGATGGAGCTAATGGACAGATCGCTGCGATACCGCCGCGTGACACACCGACACCTTCTCCTCTCGCTCCGCGCGAAGGGGTGAAAGGGCCGCGTCAGGTGTACGTTGGCCACTCAGAGCGAAGAGGTGATCGCAAGAGGGCTCCTGCTCGTCTCAACACTCTCGTGGCTAATGCGCCTGACGCGCTGCCTAACACGAGCGGGTCGCCCAGGCTTGGCACCCTCTCGGATCCGGACCCTTCGCCTGCTCGCGATTCAGTAAAAACTCTGAGAATGGAAATACAGACAAAGGATCCGAACATACGCATCATTTGGTTCGCTCAACAAGATACCAAGCCGGTATCTCACAACAACTCAAAGGGTACTTAGGAGGTTCGTTATTATGCTGAAACATTTCAAATTCATGGTGGCCGCGTCGGCTCTGGTACTGTTTTCTGTATCGGCAGCGTTCGCCCAAGCCCCCGCAACTACGACGCCGGCCCCGGCTGCCACCGACAACTATGTCACCGAAAAGAGCTTCAAGAGTAAAGTATTCGAAGTTAAGTATCGCGATCCCGGTAGTCTGGCTAATGTACTTAGCAGGCTTACCAGCGGCTTCAAGGGCGCAGCAATTTCATCGAGTAGTGAGTTCCGGACGATTACCGTCCGCGACTTTCCCGAAAACCTTTTAACGATAGAGGAAGCGATCAAGCGTCTGGATACGCCGGCGACGCCGCGTCCAAATATCGAATTGCATATGCACGCGCTGATTGCTTCTAATTCCGGCGGCGGCGGTGCAGAGGTTCCTGCGGAAATAAAGGATGTGCTTGCACAGTTGCGCGGGACTCTTAATTACAAGAGTTATGAGCTGGCAGCTTCGGTGGTCCAGCGGCTGACTGAAACGCCAAGGGGCCTGCAGGGTTCAGGCGCGGCAGAGGCTCCCAGCGGAAATCCCGGAAGCCCGAACTTGTCCATGCCGTACGAATACTATATCGGGTCGGTCTCGCTGACACAGGATGCGACCGGAGGATACAGTGTGCAGATTGGGGACTTCTCTTTTTCGACAGTCTCCGATGGCATTAAGGCCAGAGTGCAGACAGCTCTTAACCTCCGTGATGGCGAGAAGGTTGTAGTGGGCACAGCGACGATTCGTAGCCGCGCATTAGTCGTCGTGCTCACAGTGAAGCTGATTAAGTGATTTTCGAAGAGACCGTTATCCGCGAGCAATCTCCCTCTCTCGCTTTAACAACTTCTCTTTACGTTCCATTCCCCAACGATAACCACCCAGACCCTTGTCCTGGCGAATCACGCGATGACAGGGAATGACCAGCGCTACATGGTTGCTGGCGCAGGCACTCGCGACGGCCCGCACCGCTTTCGGTTTGCCGATCGCGTTCGCGATCTCCTGATATGAACGCGTCGCGCCGCGGGGTATTCGCCGCAGCTCTTCCCAAACCTGCCATTGAAATGCAGTTGCCTGAACGTCAAGTGGCAGGTCGCCGTGTGGAGTCTTCCCTGCGATCAATCTGAGCACTTCGTCCAACCAAAGGTTTAGTGAAGGACTAATCGCCGTGTCCTGCGAATCGATCGAAGCATTCGGATATTCGGCGAAGAGTGCGGCGACGAGCTTCGCGTCTGAATCACCTAAGGCGACCGCACAGACGCCGCGCTCGGTTGCGGCCACCAGCAAACGACCCAGAACGCAGGCCGCAGTCGTATAGATGATGCGCATACCCTTCCCGCCTCGGCCATAGGTTGCGGGTGTCATTCCCAGTCGCGACGATGATTGTTCATATAGTCCACGGCTGGATCCGTAGCCTGCGTCATACATCGCTTCAGTCACCGACGCCCCGCGCTTCACGTTTGCTTTGAATTGAGTCAGGCGTCGTGATTCGGCGTACTGGCGTGGACTGATGCCCATGATTTCCTTGAAGGTGCGCTGCAGGTGATGCGCGCTGACCCCGGTTTCGGCGCTGAGCGTCTTTAAGGTCTGGGGCTCTTCATCGTGTTCGTCAATGGCGTGACAAATCCGGCGCACGAGCTCGATGCGGGGATCGCTCGCGGGCACCCGGCGCGGATGGCAGCGACGGCAGGCGCGAAATCCGGCCTGTTCGGCAGCTTCGGGAACCTGGAAGAAGCTTACTTGTTCGCGGCGGGGCCGGCGCGCCGGGCATGACGGACGGCAATAGATTCCGGTTGACCGCACGGCAAAAACAAAGCTGCCGTCGCGCGAAGTGTCGCGCGCAACGACTGCATTCCAAAGCTCGGGATTGTCCAATACATTCGGCATGTTCGTGGATACTTGCAGCATTTTACTTTACCTCATCGGAATTGATGAGCCGATAATAGGACCAACATGCACGGTGTTTCTATCCGATGTTTGCGCTCAAACTTCGGTACGCACGCTTCCAGCGTGCTAATTTGCGGTAGGGTTGGCGCCCGGCCGATTGGAACTAGCGACAGACTTACAAAACGTGTATAAGCCTGACTCAATGCTCAATGAATTTGATGTCATACGGGACGTAACTGGCCGTCTTACAATCGCCGGAATTCCTCATATGTTGACGGGTTCTATGGCGATGAACTATTACAGCCTGCCGCGAATGACTCGGGACATCGACTTTGTAGTTGAAGCCAGGGCTAAGGATGTTGACAAGATTATTTCCGGTTTTGAGCCAGACTATTACGTTGATCGCAACGCTGTTTCTCGCGCCATCTCGCATGAAAGAACTTTCAATATGATCCACAACGAAGCATTCATAAAGGTTGACTGCATTATTAGAAAGAATTCTGACTATCGTGCGCTTGAATTTGAAAGACGCAGAGAGGTTATGATTCAGGGCTTTAAAGTCTGGCTCGTGAGCAAGGAGGACTTGATCATTTCGAAACTTCATTGGGCGCGCGACTCTCATTCAGAGTTACAGTTACGTGATGTAAAGAATCTGCTGGCCTCGGGTTATGATGTCGAGTACCTTGAGCGCTGGACACGAAAGCTGGAGCTAACGTCGCTTTTACAGGAATGCATGGAATGATTGATACGGAACCTGAAGTTGAGCGGAAGTTTTATGTAATGATCATGTCTCGATCTGGCGAAGAGCGCTTCATGATGGGGATCCGTTCATTCGAAGCCGCGCGAACCATCGTCCGGGCCTCTTTGCCTAAGGATTTGTCCGAACACGAACTCAAGCGAAAATTATTCGAGCGGATATATGGCGCGCCTGTCGAAGAATTCGTTGCCGGCGCTAACGAAACTTCCGAGGAATCAGCCTGAGAATCATTTTCAAGTACGGAATCGGCATCACCCTCGTCATCGCTGCCTGGGTGGCTTTGAAGCACTTCGTGCTGCATGTTGAAGGTGCGAATGCTCAATTTGCCGACATCGCAGTATTCAACTTCACCGCCATCGTGGGCTTGATGATGGGGATCAAGGAAAAGCGAATCGCTAATGGTGACTCGCTGAATTTCGGACAGGGATTCATCACCGGCATTTCGATCGCGATCACTTATTCAATCCTGACCAGCCTTTATTTTGTTTTTCTTTTAGCGATTGTGGGACCGAAACTGATGCAGCAGGAAGGTGAAACCAGTTATGTCAAAGCTTTCCTGGGAGTGTCGATCGGATTTGCGATCTTTGGGGCGATCTTTTCCGCGATTATTTCCCTGGTGGTGCGTAAGTAGTGTCAGAGGCCCGACCGTAAGGGAGAGCAACGTGGCGACGTCACTGACGCTCCATCCGAATACACACTAAGCCGCTTTCTTGGGTCGACGATTTGATTGCGTGCTAATGAGTTTGGTAATTGCCGGCACTAATCTTTTAGGCACCACCATTACAGCTTGATCGCGGTTGCGAAACGCTGCTTCATCCTCAGCAACGGCTTCATCTTCCGTTTGGCTTTCGTAGTGCTCGAGAACTGCTCGCACCCGTGCCTCGTTCCAACCTTTAGGAAAGGAATTTCGCTTCTTCATTTGTGTTTCTTTCGCACGCGTCGTTTGAATGCGACTAGTGGTTTGCCCCTTAACTCATAGGCAGTAATTACAAACACACTATCCGGCTCTGGGTCACGAACATAGATGACGCGGAGAATTCGTCCCGCGCCGGTGCGACCGATCGCCAAACGAGATTTTGCCGTTCCGGGACGGTCCTCATCCGAATTCAAACCTGCTGGACCTCAGACTCGTCGATATTATGATCATAAATATGAGGAAGTCCGGTCGTCGGATCAAGATAAAACCGGATCTTCACGATCCTAGAATAGGAGCCGCGCGAACAGTGCGCAAGCTCAAATCAGCTCTCGCAAACACTTGTGTTACGACATTTCGAGCGCCTCCCGCACCAATCCCTCCTGCTCGCGAACATGCACCGCATAGCTTCCCGTAGCCGGACTCGGCGATTCCGCCCGACCCACATAGCGCAGGCGGTCGCCTCCCGGTATCAGGTCCTCGAATTTTCCTTCCATGAACGTCCACCCGCCCATGTTCTTTGGCTCTTCCTGACACCACACTAAGTCGGTTGCATTCTGATAGCGCGCGACGGCTTCGGTCAGAGCTGTCCGGGGGAATGGATAAAACTGCTCGACGCGAATTAGTGCGACGCGCTGTTCTTCGGTTTTCCGTCGAGCATCTGTCAAATCATAGAAAACTTTTCCGCTGCAGAAGACAATGCGCTCGACGCTGTTAGGATCGGCAACGTCCGCATCATTTATCAGCAGCTCGAACCCGCCACTCGTCAACTGCTCCAGAGACGATCCGGCGGCCGGCAAGCGCAACAAACTTTTCGGCGTCATCACAATCAACGGCCGTTCGAAGCCCGCCTGCACCTGTCTGCGCAACAGGTGGAAATACTGTGCCGGTGTGCTGGGATAACACACGCATAGATTATTGGCTGCGCACAGCTGCAGAAACCTCTCAAGGCGCGCGCTCGAATGCTCGGGGCCCTGGCCTTCGTAGCCATGCGGCAAGAGCATCGTCAGACGCGAAGTCTGTTTCCATTTGTCTTCGCTGGCGGTCACGTATTGATCGATGATTGATTGCGCCACGTTGTTGAAGTCGCCAAACTGCGCTTCCCACATCACCAGCGCGTCGGCCGCCACTACCGAATATCCATACTCAAATCCGAGCACGCCGGCTTCAGAGAGAGAACTGTCGAATACTTCAAAACGCCCGTTTGGATTGTCTTCCGCACGCAATTCAGACAAAGGCGACCAGGCCCTTCCCGTGCGCGTGTCGTACAGCACTGCATGACGTTGACTGAACGTGCCGCGTCCTGAATCCTGCCCGCTCAAGCGAACATGTGTGCCCTGAAGTGCGAGCGAGCCGAACGCCATCGCCTCGGCAAATGCCCAATCGATTGGGATCGTGCCTGCGCCCATCTTCGCCCGGCGCGCGAGCTGGCTGACCATCTTCGGGTTTAGATTGAAATCTTCAGGTACGACCGAAATCTGTTGAGTAATCTGCTCGATGATATTTGTCTCAACGTCCGTTTCGATTCGATCGGATGGGTCGATCTCTTCGATTACCGGTTCGGGTATGGGGACGGATTTCTGCGCAGCCGCCACCTGTTTGGCCCGCATCTGAGCATCGCCATATCGACTGACCCGTTCTTCGATCAATTGATTTACGCCGGCTTCGTCGATAACCCCCTCGGCAATTAGCTGCTGCGCATACACAGTCCGCACACCCGGATGCTCTTTCACCCGGCTGTACATCAAAGGCTGCGTGTAGCTGGGCTCGTCGGTTTCGTTATGACCCAGACGCCGAAATCCAACCACGTCGAGGACGACGTCCTTACGATATTTCTGCCGGTAATCGAGCGCGATACGCATGGTGCGATACGCCGCCTCAGGGTCATCGCCGTTGATGTGAAAGATCGGAAGCTGTGTCATCCGCGCCACGTCAGTTGAGTAAATCGACGAACGGCCTTCTTCCGGTGAGGTCGTAAACCCAATCTGATTATTAATGATGATGTGAATTGTTCCGCCCGTGCGATAACCGCGAAGCTGTGCGAGTTGCAGGGTCTCCATCACGATGCCCTGGCCGGCAAAGGCGGCATCGCCATGCAATAACACCGGCAGTGCGCGCGGCATTGCCTGGTCACGCGAAAGACCTTCGACGTCCATCAGGTCATCCTGGGTGGCGCGCGTCATTCCTTCGACCACAGGATCCACCGCCTCGAGGTGGCTGGGGTTTGGTGAAAGCGTTAGCCGAACGGTCTTACCTGTGGTGGTAACACGCTCGCCTTTGGCGCCCTGATGATATTTGACGTCGCCTTCGTCGGCCGGGAACTCGGGATGGATCGAGCCTTCGAATGAAGTAAAGATGCGTTCACAGAAATGACCAATGACATTCGCGAGGACATTCAACCGCCCGCGATGCGCCATGCCCATCGTAATTGAGTCAATGCCCAGATCGCCGGCCCGTTCGATCAGTTGGTCGAGCAAGGCAATGATCGTTTCGCATCCTTCAATGGAAAAGCGTTTCTGCCCGAGGTACTTGGTATTGAGAAAACGTTCGAACTGTTCGGCTGAGATCAATTTCCACAGAATTCGTTTCTTGACCTCAACGTCAATCGGCTCGGGATCGACGAACTCTCGCCGGACCTGTTCGCGCAACCAGAGCTTTTCGTCCTTGCTTTGAATATGCCGGTACTCGATGCCCACCTTGCCGCAATAGGCGCGTTGCAGGATGTCGAGAATCTCTCGCAGGGTTGCGGTTTCGGTGCCGGCGAGGCCCCCGGTAATAAACAGGCGATCGAGATCCCAAATCGTCAGGTGATACGTTTCGATGTCGAGCTCAGGGTGATAAAGCAGCGGCATCGCATGCAGTGGATCGATGTCGGCGATCAAGTGCCCGCGCACGCGATAGGCATTGATCAGTTCCATCACGCGCGCCTGGCGGATTGATTGCTCATGCATCTGATCGGCGCCGAGGAACAGTGGATTCCGATCGAGGTTCCAACGCAAAGGCGCATGTGGAATTTCCAGGTCAGCAAAGATTTGATCGTAGAACTTGTGTTTGCCCAGCAGCAGTTCATGCACCCGCGCCAGAAAAGAACCTGACTCGGCTCCCTGAATGATCCGGTGATCGTAGGTGCTGCTGATCGTAATCGCTTTGCTGATGCCCAACTGGGGCAGGATTGCCGGCGCGATCGATTGATATTCGGCCGGATATTCGATTGCTCCGGTTGCGATAATTACCGATTGACCGGCCATCAGGCGGGGGGTCGAAGACACCGTCCCGATGGTCCCGGGATTTGTCAGCGAGATTGTCGTTCCCTGAAAATCTGAAACCTGCAGCTTGCCGGTTCGGGCCCGGGTGACGACATCGTCGTAAGCTTTCAGGAATTCTGAAAACGACAGCGAGTTCGCGTTCTTTACGTTTGGGACCAAAAGACTCCGGGTGCCATCCTTCTTTTCCAAATCGATCGCGATGCCGAGGTTGACTGGGGCGCGCTTCACCCGGACTGGCTGTTCCTCAAATACCTCGAATCCGTCATTCATTTGCGGGAATTCTTCCAGCGCGCGCAGCAGGGCATAGGCGATTAAGTGTGTATAGGAAGCTTTGCGGCGGCCGGCTTCTTCCAAATGGCGATTGATAATCCGGCGATTCTCGTCCAGCAGCCTGACGGGAATTCGGCGCTGCGAAGTGGCCGTCGGAACCGCGAGGCTGGCCTGCATGTTCTCGACAATTTTCAGTGCCGGACCGCGGATGGGAAGGGACTCGCCTTCCAGCCTCGCCGGAGTTGGTGCAGTTCGCGGTTTTGGTTTTTCTTTGGCCGGCGCTACTGCTGCCGTTTTGCCGTCAGTCGTTGGTGTCTCTTTCGGGGCCGCGGCCGCCGGGGTCGCTGTTGCCCGATCGCCGTTCGGTCCAACCAATTCTTCGAAATAAGCCCGCCACGATTCATCGACGAGCGAGGGATCGCTCTGCCAACGCGCCAGCAAGCCTTCGACATAAGTCGCATTTGCGCCAAAGTTATCGGCGATAATTTCAGACAGGTTTGTTGTAGTCTCTTCTTGAACCAATCGAATCACCATGAGCGCGGTAGCGCCAGTACTCACCTGCAAAAGTTGTTTTGGATAAGGGGTCTTTCGTTAAGCGAATAGGTTAGCACCTTCCGTTTTTGATTGCATCCGCGAGACTGGAGCGCAACCGTCCCGGTTGCTGCCTTATTGGACCGCGGTGACGGCAAGCGAGGACGCTTGCGCTCCAGTCTGATTCGCCGCACACTTTCTGCTCGAATAAAAAGCGAGCCAATGGTATTGTATGCGGCCACGCCTTGCAGAGTCTTTAAGAAAGATCGCAGCGAATGTCAGAAGAAAAACCCGAACCCAGATCCGGTTTGCGAACAGCCCTGGTCTTTGCGATGTTGTTCGCCATCCTCGGCGCAGTCGTGGTCTTTGGGTATTACGTCACGTTTCGCCGGCCCGTGCTCACCGTGATCGTAATTCGTCACGCTGAAAAGATTATCGATCCAAACAATGCGGATGTGGATTTGAGCCCGGCGGGACAGGCGCGCGCCCAGGAGATCGTTCGGGTATTTGCCGGCGCCGGGATCAACGCGATCTATGCGACACAGTACAAGCGGACACAGCAGACAGTACAACCACTCGCCGACAAACTGGGCCTACCCGTTTCGATTGTTAATTCAAAGAACACTGCGAATTTGATCGAGCAAATTCGCGCGCAGCATTCAGGACAGACGGTTTTCATCGCCGGACACAACAACACTGTGCCGGAGATCGTTGCGGCGCTCGGCGGGCCGCAGTCCCCGCCCATCCCTGAAACCGAATATGACAACGTCTATGTGGTCACCGTCTATCGAGTAGGAAAAGCGAGAGTCGTAAATATGAAATATGGCGCATCGACGCCGTGAGGTACGCACGCCTCCGGCGTGCAGTAGAGTGGCACAGACTTCAGTCTGTGAAGATCATAGATCGTCAGAACAAAAACCATCACAGACTAAAGTCTGTGCCACTAAAACTGCACGCCAGAGGCGTGCGTACCTGAAGCAAACCAAACTATGAAAAAACCAAAACGCAAATCAATCGATCGTCGCAACTTCGTCAAGCTGCTTCCCGCGGCCGGAGCCGCCGGGCTGGCCGTCACCAGGATGCCGCTGAAGGCTTTCGCTCAAACGCCGACGCCGACGCCGACACCATTGCCTTCGCCGAGTCCATCGCCGACGACGCCTTTGCGCGTCACCAAAGACATGATGCGCGCCGCCGAAAAGTTGATGGGTCTGGAGTTTACCGATGCGCAGGAAGCGTTGGCCCAACGCGGCGTCAACAATAACCTGGACAGTTATGAGGCAGTGCGCAAGATCGATGTGCCGCTCGATACCGAGCCGGCGGTGGTTTTTCATCCAGCCTTGCCCGGATTCCACGTCAAGCGAGCCCCCGCGAAAATCAAATTCAAGCTTGGCAGGAACGAACCGGCACAATTCAAGTCGGTGGACGACCTCGCGTTCGCTACGGTGCCACAGCTTGCCGAACTAGTCCGCACGAAGAAAGTTTCATCTGTCGAACTGACAAAGATGTATCTCGGCAGACTGAAAAGGTTCGGGCCAAAGCTCCTCTGCGTCGTGACGCTCACAGAAGACCTGGCGATGAAGCAGGCGCAGGATGCCGACAACGATCTGAAGCGTGGCAAGTACCGCGGCCCGCTGCACGGCATTCCCTGGGGCGCCAAGGACTTGTTCGCGACCAAAGGAATCAAAACCACCTGGGGCGCCGAGCCTTACAAGGATCAAGTCGTCGATTACGACTCGACCGTGACAGAGCGGCTGCGCGATGCAGGCGCCGTGCTGGTGGCGAAACTTTCCATGGGCGCCCTGGCCCAGGGCGCGAGATGGTTTGGCGGCGTGACGCGTAATCCGTGGACTCCGGACGAAAATCGGACCGGCTCCAGCGGATCTTCAGCCGGTCCCGCATCGGCAACGGCCGCGGGCCTGGTCGGTTTTTCCATCGGTACAGAGACGCTCGGTTCGATTGTTTCACCGTCGTCTACTTGCGGCGTCACTGGCCTGCGTCCGACGTACGGGCGCGTCAGTCGTTACGGCGCGATGGGTTTGAGCTGGACGATGGATAAGATTGGTCCAATCTGTCGCGGCGTCGAGGATTGTGCGGCCGTGCTCGATGCGCTGTATGGTCCGGACCAGCGTGATTCGACCGTTGGTGACGCGCCATTCAACTGGCAGGCGGACGTGCCTTTGAGCACTTTGCGCATTGCTTACCTGAAATCCGAGTTCGAGGCGCGGGCACTCATCAACGCCACCGAAGAACAAAGAAAGGCGTTCGAAGATCGCAACGCTATGTACCGCCAGGCGCTGGCTGATTTGGAAAGAGCCGGTGTGAAGATGACTGCGGTCGAGTTGCCGAAGTTTCCGACCCAGAACCTTCGATACATCCTGACCGCCGAAGCGGCCACAGCTTTTGATGACATCACCCGCGACGGTCGCGTAAATCAGTTGTCCGGTCAGGAAGTGTTTGACTGGCCCAACAGCTTCCGCACTTCGCGATTCATTCCCGCCGTCGAGTACCTGCGCGCCCAACGCGCACGCGTGCTGCTGATGCGTGAAATGGACAAACTGATGTCGCAGTGGGACGTGTTCGTTTCACCGGCGCCCGGCAGCGCGAGCTTAATCATCACAAACCTGACCGGCCATCCGGCGGTCTGCGTACCATGCGGCTTCACCGGAACCCCGAGCCTGCCGCGAGCAATTATGTTCACCGGCGGCTTGTACGACGAAGCATCACCGCTGCGAGTGGCGCTCGCGTTCGAGCAAGCGACGAAGTGGCACACGATGCATCCGAAGGTGGATTGGGTGTGAGGATTCTAATCTTGCTGATTAACTTGCCAGGTATCGCCGGTTTCCTGCAGCCGCAGCCAGAACTCAGGAGTCGTCGAGAGCGTAACGCCGAACTATGAGGCGACGCAATACGTCTGTCAGTGCTGTAGGCACGGGATGTTTATAGCACTACGTGGCCGTGGCTTTGCCTCACAAGCCCGAAACCGTGACATCTCATTCACACCGGGCTTCAGCCCGGTGTGGAACGACGATAAGAAACGCGAAACCGTTTTTAACGGTTTCCTCTTCTGATCGACACTGAGGCCGTTGATTATGTGGGGTTACGTCGGCCGCCACAGGAGAAACCGTTGAAACGGTTTTCTGCGCTGTCGCCAAACTGACACCGGGCTAAAGCCCGGTGTGAATGAAAGTCGGGTACTTTCGGACTTTTGAGGCAAAGCCCGTTGCCGTTAGGAACCCAGCTCCGAAGGAGCGAAATCTTTGTGACGCTCCTACGGAGCTTTGAATTCCAGGGCGACTGACTCCTATAAACATCGCGCTCCTAATGGAGCTTCAAACCCGTTGGCATTCGCGTCACACGGAACTTGAGGTAGAATCCCGCCCCGTGACAAAGAGACCAATTGCGTTAATTCACAAATCAATCCTGGCTTTCTTACTTGTCCTGCTCCCGATCCTCGGCTGTCGCTCAACTCAAGCCACAGATCCCGGTTGGACCAGGCTCAAGATCCTTTCTGACAAAGAAGATCATCCTTCGAAAATAGTTGTAGATGGCGACGCGGTTTACTTCATCACCGGCGGCACGGTCGCCAGCATGAATGAGGGCACGAACAACATTAGGAAGATTTCGCTGAAGGATGGAACCGTCAGCGTTCTGGTCAAGGGCGGCAAGGTTATTCCTGATCAGATGTTGGCGGTCGATGACAAATTTCTTTACTGGTCAGATGGCGGGAACATCTTGCGCGTGCCGAAGGGCGGCGGCGAGAGCGAAAAGATTATTCCGGGCGCGCCCAAGCCTGATGAGATCGTTATGGATGAAGAGAATTTTTACTGGGTCATCTGGGGAGGGGAAGGGTCGCCTCCTTCACCCCTGATGGTCGCGCCGAAAGCAGGCGGCGCGCCAAAAGAATTGACGCCCCGTTACGCGGGTACGAGCGGGATTTCGATCGATCGCGACAACGTTTATTGGATGACCGGCGAGGGCATCAAGAAGATTTCAAAGAAAGGCGGCGAGGTCGTCGACGTCTATCGAAACACTTCGAAGTCGCCCAGCATCGGCTTGCTGCAAGATGCTGACAACTTTTATTTTGCGCAGATGAACAACCGCGGTCATTCAGCTCTGATGAAACTCAGTAAGAAGGGCGGAGAGGCGACGCAACTTACTGCCTCGATAAATCACGTAATGGAGTTTATCGCTGACGGCGAGAACGTCTATTACTTTGACAACGTGCCGGGTAAGGGTTCGTTCGGTCCGCTGGCGTTGATGAAAGTTTCCAAGACTGGCGGAAATCCGGTCGAACTCGATCAGGGGGAAGGCGGATGGATCAAATATCTGGCCGTGGACGCAAAGCATGTTTACTTCACGGATATCGCCAGGGTTAATGCGATTGCGAAGTGAACCGGTACGCACGCCTCTGGCGTGCCGGCACGGACGTCACAATCAGCACGCCAGAGGCGTGCGTACCTAACCCGGAATCCAAATCTTGTCGGCGACCACGACTTCCGCTTTCTTTGGCAGTTCGATCGGCTCGTCAGCCTTACAATAAAAAGCGAAGCCCTTGTAGCTGACCATGTACTGATAGTTTGTCGAGATAATTCCGCCCTCGGCATAAACAACCAATGGAGTCTCGACTTTTTTTAGAATCTTCACGAATTCTTCAGGCTCGATTTGTATGACCGTGCCGCTGGCTTTAATCGCATTCGCGATCATCGCCGCGATGACTGCTGCTTCGGCGCCCATAAATTATTTCTCCTTCAAAGGATTTCGCATGGTCATGTTTAGTTCGACCGGCACCACCCGCTTGAAACTGAAAATACTCTTCTTGAATTTTCCGAACACATAGACGCGCCCGGTGACCGGCCAGGTGTCTTTTGATTCCGTCGACTCGCCAATCACGGCCAGTAACGCGCTGGGCAGGTAGATGAAAATACGCAGCGGCGAGTTTAGCGTCGAGGGTTTCTTATTCGGCAGGTCGAATTCATGCCGGTATTCGTCGATATCAACGGAACGGCCGTTAATGTTCATGTCCTCGAACACCAGAAAATCAACGTGCCCGCTTTGTTTCACCGGCGCCACCACGATAGGCACTTCAAAGGTAATTCCCAGTGGCGTCATGCGGGCCACTTTGGGATCCCCGAGCTTGATGAGCGAGTCGACATCTGACTCGGCAGCTGTGCCGTTTGACTGGCCTTCAGGTTTCTTCATCTCGACGACAGTCCGTTCGACTTTGTAGCCGCGAATTTTGTCGGGATAAGTGCGGGTCTGGGCCAGGGTCGGAGCTATGACAAGCGTAAGCACGAGGGCGCACGCCAGCGCCGCGATCGGTCGCTGTTTTGTGATCGCTTTATCGTGTCGTGAACCTTGAGTCATTGTCATCTCATCGGAGACCAGCTGCGGAGCAGCGATCAGAGTTCAAGGCGAGGCTTTGCGAGCCTTGGGTACGAACCAACTAAAGTGATCGAGCCCCGAAGGGGCGACTGACATCGGGGGTAATCAGCGCGACCTTCCACCTCTGTCGCCGCTTCGCGGCTCCCAACATATAACTGACCAGTACCCAAGGCTCGCAAAGCCTCACCTTGGGCTTAACTCTGCTCGCTGCTCCGCAGCTGTTCTGAACTCTCAAGATGCGACTGAATTGCTCTGCATGTTGTCATTAATCAATTCATTCAAATCCAACACCAGCGCAATGGTGCCGTCAACCAGTTCGGCAGCTCCGCACAGGCCCGGCCAGCGCGCCGCGTGACGGCCCAGACTGCGGACCAGTAGCTCTTGCCTCCCGACGACCGCATCGAACGCTATTCGATACTTCGGCGTGCCGTTAGTGTTGCTTGACGCGTAGGTCGGCGCGCGCCAAACAACCTTCACGCCCTCAAAGTGCGCCCGGCCATTGTCCTGGCCCAGCAGCGAGCCAAGTTGCAGCTGCGGTAGATTTTCGCTTCCCAGCGATTGCGGATCGTCGAGGCAGGCTGCGTCTATCGCATAAACCTGGTTCCCGCAACGGACCAGCAGACAACGCAGCATCGACAGCGCCGCCGGGACAATCATCGCGAAGGTGGTGCCGGCGCCGCTCTCAGTCGCTACCCGGACCTCTCCTCCGGCAATGTCCATCGCGCGATCCACGATGTCCAAGCCGATGCCCCGGCCCGAAAGTTCGGTTAATTCACTCGAGGTCGAAAAGCCGGGCCGGAAGATAAGCCGCAGGCATTGATCGACAGACAACTCGGTTCCGGAGATTCCGTGCTCAGCGGCGGCCGCAATAATTCGCTCGATATCGATGCCGCGGCCATCGTCGGTGACGACGATGTGAATGCGGCCCGATTGATTCGCCGCCGCCAGCCTGACACAGCCGATTGGTTTCTTGCCCATAGCTTTGCGTTCGTCGGGATCTTCGATGCCGTGAGTGATCGCATTTCTCACCAGATGTAAGAGCGGGTCCGCCAAGACATCTGCCAGAGATTTTTCGATTCCGACATCGCCGCCCGAAATCTCGAACTCGACTTCTTTTCCCATCTGCCGCGCCGCAATCCGCCCGGCCCGAGCAGCCGCCCGCTCGAGTACTTCGCCGATTGGCACCAGCCGCAGCTTAATCAGACGCTCTTCAAGTTCCACGAACCTGCCCCGCAGGTTTTTCCCGGCGGCCTCAATCGCCTCCGTCTTCGATGGCTGGCCCAGCGTCGTCAGCGCATTAGTCGTTTGTCGATACAATTCGCCGGCCGTCGAAATCAGTTCATTCAATTGCTTCATTTCCACGCGCACCGACGTCCCTGCCAGATTGCCCCTTGGCCGTAAAGGTTCCTCAGTAACGCTCTTCGAGGTCGGGGACTCAGGGGTTGCACGCGCGATTTCGATTTCATTACAGCTGATGCGGCCGAGCGAAGATGCCTGGCGCAGAGTCTCGCCGGTTACCAGCTCGGCGGCATAGAGCAGACGAAAGTTGATCTCCTCGGCAGTAGCCGGCTTGCCCGGGACGGTGGCAATCACCTCACCACTCTCTCCGAGCAATTTCGTGAGGTCGCGAAAAGCGCGATCGAAGGTTTCCAGATCAAAGCCGGCGGCGACCACAAACAGCCTGGCGCCTTCGTGGATTGCCTCACGCGCATGTTGCAGATCGTATTCGCTGAGGGACCGGGCGATGTCCGGCGGCAAGGCTGCGCGCAGCTTGTCCGACACCGCGGCCTGGGTCTTGCCGATCGAGGCAATGTCATTCAGCCTTTGAAGAATGGGAGCAAAAGCGCCATCGATTGGTTTTTCAGACGGAACCAGCAGGTGGTGCGCGATGGCATCCAGCGCATCTTCAAATGAATTCAGCACCGCATCAGTCAGTTCAATGCGCCCCAGCCGGGCGCCGTCAAGGACGCCTTCGAATTCATGCGCGATTTGGCTGACTTGATTGAAGCCGAGTGAGGCGCCCGATCCTTTCAAGGTGTGCATGCGGCGAAAGATTTGCGCCGCCAGCCCTCGTCGCCGCCGCCCTTCCGAGCGCGCGACGCGAAGCTCTTCGAGATCGCGATGAAGGCGCTCGACGATCTCCTGGGCATCAGCCACAAAGAGGCGCTGCTCTTCGGTCATCGTCGTAGAGTTTAGCGCAAAACCAGAAAGCATGGTTTATTAAAAGGCGTGTGGGGTTCATCGAAGTCCGTTACGGGTTTCTGATTCACACCGGGCTTTAGCCCGGTGATCCAGCGCGTGCAGAAGTAACCCGAAACCGTTTCAACGGTTTCCATGAAGGCTCGTCGCGAGATCGTTTGCCTAACGGCACCTGGCGGCCATCAGGAGGAAACCGTGAGAAACGGTTTTCGGAGTTCTCCTTCCGTGCGCCACCGGGCTAAAGCCCGGTGTGAATAAGATTGGCAGGTTTCTTGGGCGAAGGTCGGTATTCTTAACGTCTTTCGGGTGCCAGGGTCAGTCCGTTGAACGGATCCTCTTCATCACTTCGCACAACAGGTCGGTAATCAATCGCCTTCTTCGGCAGGTTTTCCTTCTGGCTGATCGTTTAAGGTTTCACCTTCCGGCGCCTCCTCATCGAGATCGCGTTTGATCGCGTCCAGAATTCCGTTGATGAATTGGGTGGCTTCGTAGGTTGAGAAGCGGCGCGCAATTTCCAGCGCTTCGTTGATGGTAACGGTGCGCGGCGTTGGTTCGTGGAGAAACTCGTAAACTGCCAGCCGCAGGAGGTTGCGATCCACCAGCGCCATTCGCGAAATGCGCCAGTGTTCGGCGCGTGAGCGGATGCGCTCGTCGACTTCGTCGAGATGCGCGAGGGCGCCCATGGCCAGGCGCGTCGCAAACTCCTGCGACCCCGGCTCGAGCTCGCCATCCGACAATTCAGACCAGAACGTGCGCGCGAGTTGATCTCCGCGTGTCCCGGCCACATCTGCCGCAAAGAGCATTTGCAAGGCGCATTCACGCGCCTTACGACGAGAACCCATAAAAAACTAAAAGACGGACTTTGTACTTTGAGCTTTGTACTTTGATCACAAAAATCAAAGTACAAAGTACCAAGCACTAAGTACAATATCAACGCCGCTAATCAATGCGCGAAACTTTCACTATACAAATTCACAACTTCCACCGCTGCCAGGGCCGCGTCATAACCTTTGTTGTCTCGCTTAGTGCCGGCGCGGGCGTTTGCCTGATCGACATTGTCTGCCGTAATCACACCAAACAGCAAAGGGACACCGGTCTGCAAGCTGGCGTTCGTAATACCGCGGGCAGTTTCGGCCGCCACGTAATCAAAGTGCGGAGTATCTCCGCGAATGATCACGCCCAGACAGATTACCGCATCAAACTTTCCCGACTGTGCAGCTTTGAGCGCGCACAGAGGGATTTCAAACGAGCCGGGCACCCGAAAAACTTCCACCGCTTCGTCAGTGGCTTGCGATTCTTTCAGAGCTTCCAGCGCACCCGCGACCAGGCGCGAGACCAGCGAATCGTTCCAACGGCTCGCCACGATCGCAAAGCGAAAATCCTTCGCGCTCAGTCTCTCTTCATCCTGTGCCGTTTCGATTCGCAAGTTGTCCGCGGGTAATCGTCTTCGATCTGAGTATAGTGTAACCCAACTGGAGTCAGTACCGGGAGCGATAGCGACCGGGTCGGTACGCACGCCTCTGGCGTGCCATTTAGGAAACGGTCGACTTGACCGCAGCACGCCGGAGGCGTGCGTACCTGTTAACCCGGTCGCTACCGCTCCCGGTTCTGACCTCATTTATCATGTAAATCCTGTCAAACCTTTTTTTGAGACAGCCGCGGCTTTGCCGTGTATCATACGGCCCGGCTTACCTTCATCAGTTCGCAAAGGAGTAACCGAGAGTGAGAATCACATCCCCCGTTACGAATCGCCGGCGCCTGCCCGGGCCGGCTTGGCTATTTGCTTTAGGCGCCGCAGTTTTGTTTTGGCCGGGACCGCGTATCGCTGAGGCGCAGACGCGAACCACCGCCGTGGTCTTTACCGTATCGGGAAGCGGCGCCGAAGGTTCAATGGACGCGGTCGTCCTCGTCGACGGAAGGCAGCTGCGCGCGCCTTACAACAGCGAGAAAGAAGACGCGCAAAAAAAATTCGGCGAACGATATTTCGCGTCCGGAAAAGTCTATCGATTGATCTTTGGCGGGGGCGAGGCGGGCACCGTCAAGGTCGATAAGTGGAGCGTGGGCTGCAACAACATTCACGCCCAGGTCACGTCCACCACCTCGGCCAAACTGGGCGGCAAGGTGATGGCGCTGGCAACCTCTTCGTCGACGCTGGGCAAGCGTTCGGTTTCGCGGCGGCCGCCCACAGAAGCTGAGCGGACCGCGGTGCTGGCGTTGATGAAAAGCATCTATCAGCAGAAGCGCACGCCCGCGACGTTGATGTCTCAGATCAAGGTTTCAAATCTGACCGCCACTGACCTCGACGGCGACGGCAAATATGAAATGGTCGGGAGTTTTACGCTCGCGGCTAAGAACAAATTCGAACGTGACTTGTTTCTGATCGCGAAGCCCCAGGGCGACAAGTTCGTGGCCGACTTTGTGAAGTTCCAGGCGTACCAGCCGCCGCCCGAAGAATTCCTTTCGAGCATCGACTACATCGAGCATCTCGACCTGGACGGCGACGGCATGGGCGAAGTGTTCGCGCAGCAGGGCGGCTTTGACGGCTACGCTCTATTGATTTTCAAGAAGGTCGGCGGACGCTGGCGTCAGGTTCACGACATGATTGGAGACGCGTGTTGAGGAAGTGACCGTACCGATGTCGAAGAGCCCAACAAAGCGTTGGACGCCATAGCTTGCTTCTCAACTTGCGTCGTTGGTTTTATAGGTTCGTGGTGGCGCTCGCCCGGGTGAACTCTGACGTTATGCGCTGCCCTTAAATCATGGCAACCCTTCGTCAATACTATGAGACAGACTTCGATTACGCCCTGCGCGTCAAAATTAGCGTAGCCGCTACAGATCACAATTACGAAGGTGCCCTTTTCTTTGACGCCTCGGCAAGTTCGGCTTTCTTGGCTTTCTATTTTGCCGGATCCACTCACACTTTTGACACGTATCTTCAATTATTGAGTCAGCTGAATTATGGCTCTTCCGGAGTAAATCTGGATGGTGGAATAGTTCTGCCTTCCGCAAAACAATTTCCCGGTCAGTTGCGGGTGCAAAACACTAATCCCTTTGTAATCGAATATCAGCTATTCGGCGACCCGACTTGGAAAAACCTTCTGGCAATTAACACCACCCGACGTGTGTTCATTTACTCGGAGTCAAACCTGTCGCCGGCCGAAATAGCGCGACTTCAACGCGAGTCTGATGCGATGGGCCACGATTTACAATTTCGCGACGATGCTTATATGCGTGGAAGAAGCCAATTCGAAAAGCCTCAGGCGTTCATAAGCCACGATTCGAGAGATACGGAGAACATCGCAAGACCTATCGCGATAAATCTTCAGAGAAAAATCTGCCCCGTCTGGTATGACGAATTCTCCCTTGAACTTGGTGATAATTTACGCGAGAGCATCGAGAAGGGCCTACGTGAATGTAAGAAGTGCGTTTTGATTCTCAGCCCGAATTTTTTTGCAAACAAAGGCTGGGGCAAGAAGGAGTTCGAATCCATCTTCACGCGAGAGATTGTGGAAGAGAAACAATTGGTTTTGCCAATCTGGTGCGGCGTTACCAGCCAACAAATCTACGAATATAGTCCTAGTCTGTTGAACGTAAAGGGCGTCGACTGGGATAAACTTGGCGAGGAGGAAGTATGCCGTCAAATCTTTGTGGCCGTTATGAAATAGTGTGCCGATCATCGGACGTTTTTTAGACCGCGCACAACAACAAGTCGCAGGCCTGACGCCGGTTTGACGGTATTCCGTTGGACGCGAGGCTCGATAGCTTGTTTCTCAACGAGCTCTGTTGATTTTGTCGGTTCGTGTTGGCGCTCGCCCGCGTCAACTCCACCGTTCGGCGGTCAGAAGCGAGGGCCGACTTTATGAGTGACACCGTGCATGCAAGCCTTAGGGAACCGCTTGAAGCGTGCGAGCGTGCCCGACAGGACCTGCTTTCCGCACTACGAGAGCATCCAGCGGCCGACTGGTCGACGCGTGCAAACGACTCCACGTGGAGCCTTGCCGAGTACGTGGACCATTTGATTCGCTCTGAAATTGGGACGAGCAAGATGGTACGGATGATCATTCGGGGGGACTTTCGAGACCTCGTTCGGCCCCCCGAGGCGGCGTACTATGACTCACGCCTCGAGGTCTACCCGTACGGTCGACTTGCCGCGCCGTCCTCGCTCGTGCCAACGCCGATTGCTCGTGAGCACGCCGAAGAGAGACTCGCAGACGTCCATGCCCGCTTTGTGCACGAATTGGGGGTCTACGCGGGTCCGGATGCCGATGAGATGGCGGCACCTGACCCCGCCACGGGAGTGTGGTTCACCCTCGCGGGGTGGGTGCGACTGCAGGCGCTGCACGAGGCCCACCACATTGGCCAAATTCGCGCACTCAGGACGACCTAAGCACGGCTTGCGGAGATAACGCTGGCAGTAATGCTGGGGTCACGCCTCCGAAAGCGAAAGTAGAACAATAATGATGAAGATAACTCTACTCGCCGCTGCTCTTGTTTTCGTCTTATCTGGCTCGATGTCAGGGCAAGGCGCGAAAATGAACGGAGCGCTCGAACAAAACAATACGGGGCCGAACAAACCATCGTTGCACGCGAGCCGCGATTGCGTGTTTCTCAAGGCGCGTTATTAACTCAACGCTGCCGCTACCGCGCCGCCGCATTAACTCAGACGTTCGGCCGCACCAGGGATGATCGGAAGATGAGCAGCATTCCCACAGGGACAGAGCTGGCGCGTCCATTCATGCCCGCAAAAGATTTCGATCTATCCAAGCGGTTCTACGAAGCGCTTGGCTTTGAAAAGGTCCTCGACAGCGAGGTCGCTATATTCAAAGCCGGCTCAGGCGGGTTCATTTTACAGAGGTACTTCCAGGAAGACTGGGCCGGGAATTTCATGATGCAACTCATGGTCGACGATCTCAACGCGTGGTGGGCGCACATCGAATCACTGGAGCTCTCAAAGCAATTTAATGTGCCACCTCCCAAGGCTCTGGCGATGCAACCCTGGGGACTTCGCGTCGCATACGTAGTCGATCCGTCCGGAGTTCTTTGGCACGTCGCGCAGCGGCGTGAAAGCACGAAGCAGGATCAATGAACATGAATCACAAGACGGTGCCGGCGTTCGGCGTACTTCTTGGTTGCCTCGGTGGTAGAAATAGACGCCAAATTGATAACAGTCATCTATTGACCGAATGAAGGTTGGGTAATGAAGGATTTGTTGCTGGTTTTGTTTATCTTTACCGCAGAGAAACAGCCGAGGTTTGCGCAGAGACCGCAGAGGCCGACTCAAGAATTAGTATGAAGATTTGCCCCAAATGCCAACGCAACTATACCGACGATCTTTCGTTTTGTTTGGAAGACGGCGCTCAATTGGCAACGTACGCGCCTCAGCAAAAGCCCAGTCAGGAAAAGACACTCATCTTGCCCGGCGGAATAAGATCGACTGAGGCGCCGGTGTCTGTTCGGCAGACAGCAATCGATGGCTCGACGCCTGCTTACTCTTATCCATCGCCGCAGTTGCCCGAAAAGCGCGGCGGCAAACTCTGGGTGTTTGCAGGCAGCGGAGTCGCGCTCGTGCTGGTCGTATTTATCGCCCTGGCGGGCTGGTTCGTTTGGACAGCCAGAAACAAATCCACTGCTGATTCATCGCAGCCTGCCTCGAAAAGCCCCAACGAAAATCCGAGAGACTCCAACACTCCTGCTGCGCCGCCTAATGTTGACTCCAAAAGTGAATCACAAACGGCTGAGAATAATCTTGAATGGTTAAATGGCGTGTGGTCCGGTGACGCATATCAGACGGACACCAAAACCAGATGGGCCGTTAGACTCACGGTGCGAGATGACACCTATTCGATTGTTTACCCGGACATACCTTGTAAGGGAACCTGGAAGCTGATCGAAAAGAACAGCCGGTCAGCCAGTTTTACGGAAGTGATCACCCAGGGTCTCGATCAATGTGAAAACAACAGCCGCGTAATGGTTGAGAAGTTGAGCGCGTCGGAAATAACCTGTCGCTACGCGCACCCGGGCAGCAGAGCGGTGATCGCAACGGTGGTTTTGACAAAGAAAGACTAGTTGTTTCAAGCGGAACAACTCGTTAGATCGGACCGAAGGCCAACTTGCTTGATTGAATCGAAGGTTAAATGTAGCCGCCGCGCCCGGTCGGACGTTGGTCGGCTTTTACGCAGTATGTAAACGACGCAAAAGAAAACCTGTGATTGAAACTATAAGGCTTAAACTTATTCCGTGTGAGCTGAAGCACTTTGAGGCAATCTTGCATGACCAGGGGCAACTTGAGCAGTTGCTTGGCGTCTCGGTGTTAGACAATTGGTTTGATTTTCCAGGCGTGGCGGGCATTGAAGCGATACGATTTGGTTACGAATACCTGAAGGCTAACCCGGATGCCCTCGGCTGGTGGACGTACTTCTTTATTCACGTGAAAGACAATACGCTTGTTGGGTTGGGTGGATACACGGGCAAAGCTGATGAATCGGGCACGATTGAGATTGGCTACGCGATTATTCCTGATTACCGGTGTAAAGGTCTGGCGACAGAAGCCGCTGTCGGTCTCATCGACCATGCTTTCTCAGATACGCATATTAGAAGAGTTGAAGCTCATACGCTCGCTGAACATAACGCTTCGACGAGAGTGTTGGAGAAAGTGGGAATGGCGAATGTGGGAATAGCGCATGATCGGGATGTTGGTGAAGTTTGGCATTGGAGTTTGAGTAAAGAAGATTATCGAACGGCTTGAATCGTCAAGTGATCAAAGCGCAACTTGCGTGCATGATCTCGTCGCTCCCGCTCCCGGTTCGGACACTCGCGGTCGTGCGGCTGGGCACTTAGAAAAACGGGCTCGTCACCACGAAACCTCGCTCACTGGTTTTTGTTAACGGAAAACCGGCAGCGCGTTACAATCAGGCTTGAACAAATCATTGCACCAAAGCAGATTCAACTCTGCATCCGCAAGACTCGGATGCCTGGTTAGCTCAACCGTTAGGCAGGTTATGAAACAAGATAAGGAGAGATCTCATGACACGTTCCAAGACAGGATGGCTCGTTCTGGGGTTGGTGTTCGTCGTGGCACTTGCGGTGGTTACGCCGGCGGTCTATACGCACGGAGGCGACCCAACACTTATTCACTCCTGCGTCAACAAGAACAGTGGCGAAATCAAGATCGTTGGCGCGAACGCAACGTGCAAGAACAATGAAACCGCACTGGACTGGCCTGCGACTCCGCCTGCACCTTCGCCTACACCTACACCTACACCTGCGCCTACACCGAGCGGTGGTGGGGCGGTATTAGATGCCAGAGGTAACTTTTCACTTGCGGCAAGTACGACGACCTATGCCATGTTCGTTGAGGAGGGAACCGAGACCTTTGTCCAGGTCAACGTACCTCGCTCAGGGCAACTCGCGAACTTATTTGTCCATCCGACATCAAGTCCCGCCGGCGGTGCGATACTAACAGTCACGGTTCGCGTAAATGGAGCGGACACTTTGCTTTCGGTTACACACACAAGCGTTGATGGAACAAACACAGTCAGCAACACGGCCAGTACTGTGTCGGTCAACCAGGGAGATCTTGTGGCGGTGAAATTCACCGAATCTGGTGGCGTGGTCCCTGGCGCCGTCTATCGAGCAAGTTTTGAGTTAAAGTAACTGCCTGATTACACGAGGCCTGCGGAGTCATACGGGAACGGTAAATTAGGACGAATTCCGGGCGCGTTTGAGAGTCCTCTCCGCGCCTCTGTCTGATCTCTGTCGTCTTCGGGACGGAGTTTCATTCCTGGCCCGCGCAGAGGCTGTTACTACTACAGCGATCCGGACGGAAGGTTTACGTTGATCGTAATCAATGCATTGACGACCAAGTCGGTGGGCCGGAGCTCGGGTAGTCTCGTTTTCAACTTGATGTTCCCGGCCACTACCGCAGGCGGTCTCACGTTGAAGGTAATGGCCGCGCCCCGTCAACTCTGACCTGGGACGGCTTCCGCTAAGGATCTACGGAAAGGGGTGTGAATGAAAGATCCTTCTCTGCTCCTGCGAAGAGTGACCATCGCCTGGATCGCGCTGACTTGCTGCGCGAGCGGGCAATTCCACGTTACCAACGTTACCGCGCAAAACCCGACGCCAACAGCTACCGTCGCCTCGATTCCATTCGAAATCGCCGGCGAAAATTATGTTCTGATCAAAGCTCGGGTCAATGACTCAGGGCCTTTGACGTTTTTGCTGGATTCAGGCGCAGGCTCGGGATTGGTGCTTTACAACCAAGCCGCGCAGGCGCTGAACCTGAAGGGTGAGGGCAAAGGGAAGGGCGGTGGCGCCGGGGAAAGCACTTTCGAAACTGCTTTAATAAAGGGTGCTTCGCTGAGTTTTCCCGGAGTTACTCTGAATAATCAGACCTTCGTGGTCTATCCTCCCGACAGCCCTCAGACTGGCCTGGGTCGAGTGGTTGACGGCGTGATTGGCTATACGCTTTTCAGCCGGTATGTCGTAGAAATCGATTATCAATCCCAGGTTGTTAACCTGTACGAACCCGGGGCTTATCAATATGCGGGCGCGGGTGAAAGCATCCCGCTAAGCATCTTGAGCAAAGTCCCATTTGCCGCAATCAAAATTCCGTTGGAGGGCCGCAAGGCGATTGAAGGTAAGTTCATTGTCGATTTAGGCGCTGGAAGATTCACCCTCATTCTGAATACACCTTTCGTTGCCGCCAATAATCTGTTGGCTGCGGCGTCGAAGACTTTCCCGGAGCCGGGCGCGATGGGCGTGGGCGGAGAAGTGAAGTTGCTTGTCGGCCGCTTGCCCCGCTTACAACTGGGACACTTCACGCTGACAGAGCCTGTGGTCCACTTTGCCCAGGATCGGAAAGGGGCGTTTGCCAATTCTGATTTCAGTGGGGTGATTGGTGGGGAGTTGTTATGCAGATTCAAAGTGATCTTCGATTACGCCCACAAGCGGATGATTCTGGAGCCCAATGCGAATCTTGCCGACCGGTTTGAATATGATATGAGCGGCATCCGCCTGCGCGCTGTGGGCCCGGACTTCAATCGGCAGGTATCGGGAGTCGTTGAGAATTCGCCGGCATCTGAGGCTGGAATACGCGCAGGCGACGTGATCTCAGCAATCGATGGGCGGCCCGCCACGGAGTTTTCACTTTCCGAGCTAGCGAAAATGTTCAGCCAGGAAGGTAAAGAGTACTTGCTGGACATTATCAGGGGCGCAGAGAAGAAGCAGCTTAAACTAAAGTTGAGGAAGTTGATCTGACACCGGGTCGAACAGAGCTACTGCCCTGGTCGGAGGCCGTGTCGCCGTCCTAAAACATGCGAAAAAAATCGGGACCAATGGTATTTGTTGCCCTGCTGCGCGGCATCAATGTCGGCGGCAATAACATGATCCGGATGAGTTCGCTCAAAGCCAGTTTTGAGAGCATGGGCTTTAAGGATGTGACCACTTACATCAATAGTGGAAACATTATGTTTCGGGCGCAGGAAGGGGACGTCCGAAAGCTCGAAAAAAACATTGAGCGGATGCTATCGAAAGAATACCAGCTGGAATGCAAAGTGGTTGTGCGGAGCTTCTCGGAAATAGCGAACCTCGTAGAGCACTTGCCTGAAAATTGGGGTGATGACGAAGGCTGGAGATACAACGTGATGTATCTCAGGCATTCAATTGACTCAGAAGACGTCCTTGACCTGCTTGAGCCCAAAAAAGATATCGAGCAAGTGATCTATTCTCCGGGCACCCTCCTGTGGTCAGTGCGGGTGAGCGATGTCACCCGAACCAGCATGAATAAGATCCCGGGCAAGAAGATTTTTCAGGATATGACTGTGAGAAATCTCAATACGACAAAGAAGCTTTATGAGCTGATGAAGAAAATGTGCGAGGGTTAATGGCCGCGCATATGGATCATACCTTCCCCGCCATCGTCGGACCTTCCGTCGCTGAGATCGACAGCATTGCCGGTCTGGCGGATCCGATCATTCGCAACTTACAAATCACCCAGTCCTATCATGAATTGTCGGCTGCCCTTGCCGAACGAACCGGCGTAAGCGTCAACTGGTGTGCGTTTGCGACCTGGGCGTCCAAACAGGCCGGGCAGACCATCCGTCGCGAGGATCTTGCACGTACGTTGCAGGCCGCCCTTGACCAGGAACCCGAGGTAGAGCAGGCAGTCATGAAGATTGTGACCTTCGCGCAGCGCATGGGCACGAAGCACGCCGCCGAAAAGATCAAAAGACTCACGAGCGCGACCCTGGCCTTGACTGCTACGGGTCGCGCGAGCGAAAGCGTTGGTAAAGGCAATAAGAAAGTGTTTGAGGAGATCGCGCGCGAGTTTGCGCGCTTCAATTCAACCTGTTTGAGCGATCTGGTGTTTGATGCGAACAAGATCCAGAGCTTCTATCAGGAGTTCAAGCCCGGATTGCCTCCCGACGGACAGCAATACCTTAGTCAGGCCTTCACCAGATATTATCAGGCGTTGTTTGTGGCCGACGCGAAGAAACGTGCAGAACTATTGCTGCTGGCCAACCTCGAAATTGGATTTCATGAGCAGACACGTCTGCAGCCGGAAATTGCGGCTGCGCTTAATGCGGCGCTGGTCGACGCGAGCGAGTTTCGGAACCGCTTAATCGAAACGATCTTTCCGGACCGAGGTGTATTTGGCCGGCTGCGATTCTTCGCGATGTGGGTCTTCGGCCGGCGAACGCACTTTGACGCAGCCATCGACGCGCTCGTCAACATTGCGCGACGTCCAATTCGTTTCGTAATCACCGAGCACCTGATGACTCTTACTTTTCCACCTGACGTACGCTTGAGGTTGGGCCATGATCTAACTGCGGCGTTTCCTGATTCTCTAAAGCAAATCGAGAACGCCGACCTGCTCGCATTGCTAAAGCAAATCGACCCCACGCCAGACAGCTTACGCGACAGCGGCGCGGTGGATTGGGCCGATTTGCCCGACCGTCTGCACTTCATCGTTGACCTGTTTCGGTGTTTCCACGAATCAGCGAATCTCCTTGAAGGGCCTTTCAGCGCCGATCAGATTATGGCGCTGAAGGCGGGGAAAATCCCGGCGGGTCAACTTTAGTGTGAATGGCTTTGCCCAAAAGTGTTCTGGCAACTGGCTGTGCCCGCTGATGTACGGAAGGCCTTTGGCCTTCCGGCAAGAGGCCGCCTTAGATTCCGGGCTGTGTGTTCGTAAGACCGCGCGGGCGATGGCGTTGGGCGTAACGAGTGCCGTATGACTGCTGCTGAAGCGATCTCGTTTATCAAAGAACACGGTGTAGTTCTCGCATCGGCGAAGGGCCCGGTTCCGCGGCTAACGGAGGCTATCGTCAACGAGCCGATCAGAGGAAGCTGGTGGGCCCATCCTAAGAGCCACCAAATATTCGCTATCCTTCAGGCGGTAACGGATTCGAAAGAAGTGCTTGTTTGCCGTCTCGTCAATCGAAAGGTGACCTTCATTCACCGCCGACTCTGGCCAGCGCTGGTACGAGTAGCCAGACGATTTCCCTCCACTCAAATCTCGCAGGTCCATGAAGAGCACACGGCTTCCGGTCGACACGTCACTCGGGAGGTCCCATTTCCAAACTGGGTTCCGCCAGAAGTGCTGGAGTGTGCGAAAGGTATGAGTGAGAAGGAGGCTCTTGATTCGCTGGGCCCCTGGTCGTTAGGCCGGAGCGCGAAAAAGCAGCGATGAAGGGCTTTGCGTCAAAAGTCGGCGAAGCCGACGAATGATACTAGCCCACCGATTCATCGGTGGGATTAAGATGGAGACATAAATGCAGTCCGTGAAACGGACGGCTGAGTCTTAAGTGTCAAAGCTTCACATGTTTGTTCATTCGTCCGCTTCACGGACTCCTGGGATCCGACCGCGCCAGCGCTGAAGCGCTGGGCTATTTTCTTTCAGTCCGCTGCGCGGACGAACAGCGAATGGGAATTCAGAGTTGAACGTTACAGAGATGGGTCAAGGTTAGACTTGTATGGACCCGCATACACAGTGGCATCAGTTTCTGGGCTTCGGGCCCTTGCCCGGCTTTCAAAATCTCAAAGGAGGAACTCTTCACCATGACAAAAGTCCGTATCTCATTCCTGCTGTCTCTCTTGCTCGTGCTCCTCAGTTCAGTCGGTGCTGTGGCCCAGGAGCGTGAGCTTCTCTATTCAAAATCTGCGTCCGGTAAATTACAGCAAATCATCGCGACCATTCGAAATCCGAAGAGCCCGGTTACACCCAGCGATCAGTTGACGCGCAAGACCGAATACTTCGTCCGTATTACTCCGCGAAAATATATATTCACGCCGGACGGCAAACTCCAGGACGACGCCAGGCTTGGCGGTAATCCCTTCGTCTTTATCTCGACACCGGAAAGCGTCTACGGCTTATCTCTGTTGGATATCTATGTCGGTATTGGCTACGAAGCGGAAGATATTATTCGCTGGCAGCGCGACGAAGATATGGTGATGATGGTCTTCAAGTATCCAAACGAAATTGCTGCTTCTGAAATTACAAACGGACGGCTTCCAGCCGATTGGGACAAGAAGGTGCTTATTCCGACCTGGCCAAATATGTTTTCGCTGTTCCATCTTTTGGCGACGCCCAGGCCCGTAACGCAACAGCTTGCCCCCGAAAGAACTCTGATTCTTACCGACTCCGAGAGAGACTTTGTGTTGAGTTTTTCTGCGACCAGGAAGCAACGAATAACAAAGCTCGCCTACGCAGTGCTCAAGGAAGAGGGCGGCCCAGACTGGCAATATCGCAGCTTGTTGGAACAGAAACTCAGCTTGTTCGCACACTTTCGGGGCGACGGCCAGACACAGAATGAGGTGAGCGATCCTGACGGCGTTCAGGCTGGCTTGCTCGAGTTTGTTGGCCCAAACTGGAGTCTGAAAGAACTCCCTGAACTGGCGATCGTTCACCTGGGGAAATTGACTATGAAAGATAGTTACGGCGGTGGATGCACGTTGTGCCGGAGTGGGAATTGAGTCGGGGAAACTCATTGGCGGGCGGCGAGACCCTCAACTGGTTTCTAAGACGCGGGCTGATAATTCTCGCCCTGCTGAGCTCATGCGCGTCACCGAACGCAACCACTGAGATCACTCCTGACGCGTGGCGCGAAGACCTGCGCTATCTCGCCCGCGAGCTGCCCAGCCGTCACGCCAACGCCTTCCATGCGGTTAGTCGCGAAGCCTTCGACGCTGAAATAGCGCGTCTGGACACCACCATCCCGCGCCTGAATGGTGACGAGGTGCTGGTCGGATTCATGCGGGTCGTGGCCCTTGTCGGCGACGGTCACACCCATTTCGATCTGCCGCCGAGTTCTTTGCGTTACCCGGTCGAGATGCAATGGTTCGGCGACGAGTTGCGCGTGATCGCAGCCCAGGCTCCGTACCACTCAGCCGTAGGGGCACGCGTAAACGCGATCGGATCGACCCCCATACGCGACGTGATGGAACGGGCCATCCAACTTGTCCCGCGCGGCGAGAATGAAGGGCGGACGCGTCTCACCGCCACGATGAATTTGACCGCTCCCGAGGTCCTGCACGGATTAGGTCTAATCTCAGATCGCGCGAACGCTCCCTTTGCTTTAGAGCTGTCTACGGGAAAGCGGGCCACCATCACACTTTCACCGGCGCGGTTCAGTGGGTTTTCCACCTGGCGAATGGCCTCGGGAGAGCAGCCACCACTCTATCTGCGGCGATTGGCCGAAGCGTGGTGGACAGAGTTCCTGCCCGCGGCGCAAACGGTCTACTTCTCGTTCACCGGCTATCCGCCGGACGCGGAGTTTCGCGATCGCACGGCGGCACTCGCACGTCTGCTTGATGAGTCGCACGCCCGGCGACTGGTGATTGATCTCCGGCGTAATCAAGGCGGAGACATGGAACAGTTCCGCCGGCTTCTGCTTCCGATCATCAAAGCTCGCGCCGCGATCAATCGAAAGGGCGGGCTGTTTGTGATCACTGGTCCCGGAACGTTTTCCGCGGCGACAGTTAACGCGCTCGACCTGCGTAATGAGGCGAACGCGATTCTCGCCGGCGCGCCCACGGGGATGAGGCCGACCCATTACGGAGAACACGGCGAATTTCGTCTGCCTAACTCCGGCTTTCGCATCTCATATTCCACGCAGTACTATCGGTTCGGCGCCGAAACTGATTCTGCCGTCATGCCCGATCGGAATATCGAACCGACGTGGACCGAGTTCAGTCAGGGCCGTGATCCCGTGATGGAGTGGATTCTTTCTAAAGCTCCATAAGTCGTGGGCGCCCGAAAGAGCGCCTTCATTCACACCGGGGCTTTAGCCCGGTGATAGGCAGAAGCGGAGGTCAGGCCGTTTTTAACGGTTTACTCTTCTCAAGAGACTCAGGGTTAAGTACGAAGGTTTCGGCAAACGGCACGGAGAAACCGTTGAAACGGTTCTTATGATTTTCGGGGCTTTTGATCACCCGGTTGAAGCCCTGTGTGAATGAGAGTAGAACTGTCAGGCTTTGAAGCAAAGCTGCGCAACGAACAAATCGCTGGACAGCAACCCGATTTCATCGGGAGTTGCATCTAAGCGCCTCGCCCGATCAATGCTGAAGTTAGGTGTTTCGGGGGAAGATGATCGCGGAAAGGTGACCGGCGTGATCGAGAGCTATGGCGGGAAGGATCTGAAACTCAGCAAGATAAAATAGTTACCTCGATGGTGTAGCGAATTGGCAAAACTAAAAAAGTTCTGGTGGCTTGTGGCTTTATTGCTGCTGCTTGTATGCGGCACGGGTGTCTATGCGGCCTGGCTAATCAAATCCGGCTTGCCCGGCAACGCAGACTTTTATCTCAACCGCGGCAAGTACGAGCGCATTGTGGCTAAAGCTAAAAGTGTTTCGCTCGCTCCAGGGGCGCAAACCAAAACCAGTTGGGATGGCCTGTCGGTCGACATCGGGCGTGGTCCCTCGGGCTCATACACAATCACAATCACCACAGTAGACTGGCATCACGCCGGCATGTACGGGTACGTTTTCAGCGACGCGCCGTTGACTCCGCATCCGAATGTTAACTATCCGGATTTCCAGAGCGTGGACAATCCCGGCGACATGCCTTTCGTGGACAAAGCCATTGCCGGACAGGGCGGGCGCTGGTGGGCTGTCTACAATAATTTGCTGTGAAGCCTATGAAAGAGCTCGATCATTATGATTCGGAATGAGCGCGCGTTCGCGGCCGTCGCTCTCGAGGAGTCAAACCAATGAGATTTATGTCGCTTACAGTGATGCTCTTAATTGCTTTGTTTGTGACGCTAAATGTTAAGAGTATTCAGGCGCAGGCTACTCCGACGCCGACCCCGTCGACCGCCGAAAGCGATAACCTGGTCCAAACCAGTATTCATTCCACGCTGATGGCTGAGGATCGCCGCGTCATTATTCATTTGCCCAGAAACTACTCCAGGGACTCCGCTCAAAAATACCCCGTTATGTATGTCCTGGATGGGACTTCACAGGATGATCACACTGCCGACAAAATAACCGTGCTCGCGGACGCAGGGCTGGTTCCGTTTGCGATCGTAGTGGGACTTCCGAATACCAGGGGAAATCGTGAGAGGGATCAAACGCCCCCGTTTATGAGACGAGATGTTAATGACGAAAAGAGTCCGTTTGGGGCGGGCGATAAATTCCTGTCGTTCATCGAAAGAGAACTTATTCCCTTCATCGATAGTCGCTACCGGACGTCCGGCTACCGAATGCTGAGCGGGAATTCAAGGGGCGGGTTATTTGTCTTGTACTCGTTGATGGAAAGACCCGACTTATTTCAGGCTCGGTTTGGTTATAGCGCTCCCGTCTGGCGGTTTGAGAACCTGATGGTTAACCGAATGTCCGAATTTCTCGCTGGTGCTTCGAGCGTGAAGGGCTTTTTATATTTGAGTGTCGGAGACAAAGAGACTGAACAGATGATTGGTGGTTTCACTAAACTGGTTGCGGTTCTCAAAAAGAATCGGCAGAAACAATTCAGGTGGGTTGCTGACCAAACTCCATATGCCGTTCACCAGGACAATGCTCTTATTTCCACCTCAAAAGGACTTGTCGAATGGGGGAAGTATTTGAAAGAGATGAAGAAATAGAATCTCTTCAGCACTGAACGCGCGTCCAACCAGCGCGGGCACGCCAGAGCCTGACACTGTACCGCAGACTGTCTAGTCTGCGCTTTGCTTCAGCGGGGTTCGGCAGTGGCGTAATTTGAAATGACTTTCCGTAGCCCAGGCGTTAAAGAGGTTATGTCAAAACTCTGTAGGGGCGTCTCTCCGTGGGCGCCCCGTCGCTGGAATGCGAACATTCGGGGTGCAAACGCAAGGGGGCGCCCACGGAGAGACGCCCCTACACAGGGTTTGACACAGCCTCTCAAACGCCTGGGCTAGAGAAAACCCACGATGAAATTGGGTCACCTACCCACGGTTGAGAATCCAGACATCCGCAGGCTGGACAGCCTGCGGTACATGAGGTGAATCGATGAGCCAGGCGTCAGCGACTATTAGCTTCGTAGCAGCGGTGCCCCAGTTCACGGTCCCGGACCTGGTACTGACGGCCGAGTACTACCGTGACGTTCTCGGTTTCCAAATCGCCGGTTATTGGGATGGAGAGCAGGTTAGCTTTGCCACAGATCCTGCTCCGGTTTTTGCCATTGTGTGGCGGGACCAGGTTCAGGTGTTTTTCAGCCGCGGCAATCAGCCTGAAGTTCGGGCCCGACCGACCGAAGGTGCGCCGGACATCTACCTTCGGGTCATAGGGATTGACGCGCTGGCGGGGGAGTTGCGAACCCGGGGCGCTGAAATCCTCGACGGTCCCGAAGATCGAACCTATGGGCAACGCGAACTCGTAGTCACGGACTGCAACGGTTTGATCCTGTGCTTTGGCGAGGCCAAGAGTGAGCGCGCCACTTAAGAATGTCGTAGTACGGAAGCATTCGAAGTTGAATGTACGTGAGGCGTCCGGTCAAATCTATGGAGTGCGGCGACTTGTCGCCGCTTTGGTCGCACATAAGATTTGTACCAATTTCAATACTTGCTTCGGGTAAAGGCAAAAGCGGCGACGAGTCGCCGCACTCCAAAATGGTTTTCAAACACTAAGAGAAATCGTTTTCCAGTTCGAGCAGCGGCCGCGGCTCAGAGCGCATCATGCGACGCAGCGATAGTGGTTCATCAAACATCTGCTCCAGACCTCGCACAATGGCGTACCTGGGCTCATCGGCAATCTGCACCGAGAGTTTGGTCTGGTCCCGCAGATAATTGTCTAACCCGCTAAACTGTGCCGCACCGCCCGTGAGGATGAGGCCACGATCGTAGATATCGCTCGCTACCTCAGCCGGAAGCTCCTTGAGCGTCGTTGAGACAAGGTCCGCGATCTTGCGAACCACCTCATGCGCGATGGGATAAACTTCGCCGGCCGTGATGTCGATCGCTCCCGGATTCCCGGTCAAAATGTCGCGGCCCTTGATCGTGATCGCCTGGGCGAGGTCGTCAGGTATGCTCGCCGAGCCCAGTTCCAGCTTAACCCGCTCCGCGGTCAGGTCGCCGATGACCAGTCCACGATGGCGACGGACATGATCAATAATCGCATCGTTAATGCTCCAACTTCCGATGCGCTCGGCGCGCGCGTTAACAATCGAGCCGTTGGCGACGACTGCCACGTTGGTGGTCGCACCACCGATATCCACCACTGCGGAAGCGTGGGAATCGTCTGCTTTTACGCCTCCGCCCAACGCGGCGGCCAGGCCTTCTTCGATCATGCACACGCGGCCGATATGCGCTTCCTCGGCAGCTCTGAGTAACGCCCGCTGCTCAACCTGGGTGACGCCCGACAAGACGCTCATGATTGCCCGGCGACTGAAATGTGAAACACCGCTGCGCGCCTTACGCACAAAATGCCCCAGCATCTCCTTCGTTCTTTCAAAGTCAGCAACGACTCCATTAAGCAGTGGGGCAATCACGGTTACGTCGCGGGCCTCTCGCCCATACATTCGTTGGGCCTCAAGTCCAATCGCGATCACCTCGCCGGTAATAGTATCGACCGCCACCAGAGAAGGTTCATCCACGACCACGCCGCGTCCGCGCACATAGATGATGGTGGCCGCCGAGCCCATGTCTATGGCCATCGAATCAGAGACTAAATTTCGTAGCGCGCGGACCCCGGTGAACGCTGCTGTCTTACTCATGAACGACATATGATTAGGCTTTTGAAAACAGATCCAGCGAACTGTCAGTCAGTATCGCTGTGGTCATCAATTGTACAGTCTTTGATGTTTTCACCAAAAAGTCGATAGCCTGCCTCGTCGTGGAGCGACGATTGAATGAGTGTTTCAGCCGTCACTCAGACGATGTTTGGTGGTGTGGCTGGTCGCGGTCCTGAAGGGCAATACGTACTTAGCGCATCAAGTATTGATGCTCTATGCCGCAACTATTTCGGTATGGGAATCCCGAAGGGATTCAGTCCTCCAGCCCAGGGTTGGCGTTCTTCAGCCAACCCTGGGGAACGGCAGAACCAAGAGATCCAACCCCGACGGGGTTGCGTCAGCGACCGTCAGGCAATATGCAAAACCGACACAACCCTTTTCAGGGTTGCGAATTTGATTTCTTTTTTCCCCAGGGTTGGCTGAAAAACGCCAACCCTGGGCTGGAGGACGAAATCCCTTCGGGATTCATACCGCGATTGAATTCTGCAAGATGCCCCTGGCGAGTTAACTGTGTAGTTACCTTCACAAGGCTTAAGCCCTCATCCCGACGCTGCTCCCAAAATGAGAAGGGAGAAAATCAGCCGAACCAGGAACCGCACGAGCGAGACACTTGACCTAAAAGGCTTCGTTCTATTTCTGCGAGACAGCGAAAGCCACCGGCTCCGCTGTTTTGGGGTGGGATTCTTCTGCCTGCTCCTTAATGAGGCGGCAACTGCCGTTGAAAACCGCCCCCTTTTCAACGATGAATGCCCCCGTCAAAATATTTCCGGTAACGCACGCGCTATGGCCGAGGGTGACTTCATCACTGGCGTTGATGTCGCCTTCAACCGTTCCATTTATTTTTGCGACGCCAACATCTATCGTCGCCCTGGTAATTTGCGCCCCGGAACTTACGATGAGCGTGCCCCCCTCCGATTTGACCTGCCCGCAGAAGTGCCCGTCGATGCGCAAGGTCGTTTTGAAGGTCACTTCGCCCGTGAACTTCAAGACATCGCCGACGAAGCCGAGCCAATTATCTTTGGGTATGTTTGTCCTGCGGACAGGTTCCTCAGTGCTCGCAAATGCCTGACTCATCATGTTTCCTTCCTTCTGTTCTTCTCTGGTGGCGACGTTCGAATTTAGCGGAGTAAAGAAAAATCGTAGATTGATCGCACTATAACATTTGCTGGTCTTTTGAATGTTAAGATTAGATTGCAGTGCCGGAAGTCGCTCAACGCTGACGTTCGGCTACAGGCGCCCAATCGATCCACCATCTAACGCCATGAGGAGAGTCTGATGACCATTACGAATCGTGAGTCCGGCACGAATGTGCACGAGATTGCCGAAGGTATCTACCGAATTAACACGCCATTGGCAATCCCGGGCGCCGGCGGCTTCTCGTTCAATCAATACCTCATCACAGACGATGAGCCCTTGTTGTTCCACACTGGCCCCAGAAAGATGTTTCCGCTAGTGCGCGAAGCCCTGGCCAGCATCATGCCGGTCGAAAACCTGCGCTATATAGCCTTTTCGCATGTCGAAGCTGACGAGTGCGGTTCGCTAAACGATTGGCTGCGCGCGGCGCCGCGGTCAGTCGCCGTATGCGGCGCGGTCGCGGCCATGGTGTCGATCGGCGACCTGGCCGATCGGCCGCCGCGCGCACTCGCTGATGGAGAAGTCGTATCGCTGGGGAAACACCGTATGCGCTGGATAGACGCACCGCACCTGCCACACGCCTGGGAATGCGGTTTCATGATGGAGGAACAAACCTCGACACTACTTTGCGGTGATTTGTTTACGCAGGGTGGAGCTGATTGTCCCGCTCTGACAGAGTCCGACATTCTTGGCCCGAGCGAGGCCTTCCGCCATAAAATGGATTATTTCTCGCATACGAAGAACGCGCCTGAGTTGCTCGAGAAGCTGGCTTCGAAAAATCCTGAAACACTCGCGTGCATGCACGGCAGTGCGTGGCGCGGAGACGGTGCCGCACTAATTCGGGCGCTGGCTGACAGCCTTTCGGCATGATCTTCTCTGTGCCTCTGTGAAGAATCTCTGTGTCTCTGTGGTGCAATCACCTTAGAGAACATTCACCACAGAGGCACAGAGATCGCACTGAGACACGGAGATCGATTTTCGCGACAGACTGCTAAGAGGGATGATTCATCAAGTCATGAGCGTCTAAAAGTTCAGGGGGACTCATGAAAAAAGCACTCAGACGCAGCTTGGTGACCTCATTGACTAACTTATTGGTGGCGGTCTTCTCGATCTCGATCATGGCTCATCCTGGATCCGGCATCGTGGTCGATCGGCGTGGCGAAGTCTATTTTCTCGATACGGGATCGGGTGTATGGAAGATCGACTTAAGTGGGAAGCTGACGCACCTTCCGGGGCCCAGGTTCCACTGGATGACACTTGATGCTGATGACTGCTTCAGTACCGCGCACTTACCAACCGGCGCGGGCGGAGACATTACCCGCGTAGGAACTAACCCAACGCTGCTGGTGGCCAGCGACTATCCCGTCGCGATAGGCGCCAGCGGTCTTCTTTATTATCCATCTTATAGGTCGGGTTCGGGTTTACAGTTGATGGAGCTAACGCCGGCCAATCAGACGAGGATGCTGACAACTCTCTCGGCCGCTGGAAGTGGAGATCTCAAATGGCTGAACGGACTCGCCGCCGGCGCTGACGGCTCGCTTTATTACGCCGAGGACGATGCGATCCGTAGGATCAGTGCGCGAGGAGAAGTCTCAACGGTAGTAGCTAAGCCCAAAATTTCGACGTGTGTGTCCATTGCTGGAACCACGCGGCCGATGCTGCGCGGACTGGCCGCAGACAGCAACGGGACGATCTATGTTGCGGCCAGCGGTTGCGGTAGTGTGCTCAAGGTCAACGCCAGCGGACAGGTCACGACTGTGCATCAGCTGCAGAGTCCCTGGACGCCGACCGCGGTGGCTCTATTCAAAGACAACATCTATGTGCTCGAATACCTGCAAACGGCGGCCTCCATGCAACCAGAAGATCGTAGCGCCTGGCTCCCGCGGGTTCGCAAAATCACCGCTAATGGGCGCTCAACCATTATCGCGAGTATCGATCGACGCTAGGACATCGCTGAGCTGGGCACTGCCGCCCTTCTCGACCATAGTCACGTCAGTACCACCCGCGTGAGCGGGTGGGACCAGGAGTCACCCTTGAAAGACCCAGGTAGCTCCCTTAACCCATCCGCTGACGCGGGAGGGTACTGACCTCGCGCAACTCTGATGTCAGGCGGAAACTTCCTGAAGTTTCGATTGTCTAAACGGTGATGAAGCGAATAGTCCTTTTAGCCATGACCGTCATGGTCACGGGTTGCGTCCGACCTGGTGACCATCCTACGGATAGGAATTGCGTCTGGATCGAAGATGACAATCGTTCCCTTAACCTGGAGAATACCGCGGACCGGCATCATCTGCGCGACGACGCAGTTACCGCCGAAGATGTGGCCATTCGTTGGGCTGATCAATACTACGGACACACGCCTGAGTACGACCGCCGGCGGAATGAATGCATGGAGGCGCTCTTCAAGGATCTCGCCACCAATCATCGAGTAGACGTGGCGCTCGTTCGTCAATATCGCTTCGATCGAGACATCGTTCTGGATGCAATTGTGATTCTCAGCTTTGGGACCCTGTACGTCTTGGTGTCGTATTACTTCGCCGGCCGCATCCGTAGACGATTTCCACCGGGAGAGGCTGGTTTCTGGATCATGGCAATCGCCATGGCAATCGGCGTCAGTCTTGTCGGTGTTTTGCTTGGCAACGTCTGGTCGGTAACAATAGAAACGCTCCGACTAAAGAGCGTTCACTTGAGCTACCGCATGGACCGGATACCATGGAGACAGCACTGGCCAGAGCTGTTAATTTGTGGCTTTGTCATCTTCGCGGTAGCCGCGTTGATTCGTTCTCGATCCGGTATTCGCGGCAGATGACATTCTTTAGGAAGCTCTGATCAAGGTCAGATTGAATAGCATTTGCTCCCCTCCCTTTGGGAGGGGCCGGGGGAGGGGCACAGCTACGGCAAAGAGAAAAGCAAATTACCTGCGTGCGGGGCTTTCAGCCCGCGCGGGAATTTCTTTGGGTATCGACTCGTAGCTGCGCCCCTCCCAATAGGGAGGGGAATCTACTTAATCAGAGCTCCTTTACAAATAGCACCACTCGTTTGCTGCGATTTAGCAAAAGGAAACAGCGAGGTAGTGCGGACGATGAACAGTACATCATGTTCGCAGTGGTTAATTTGCAGACTCTATAGATTGTGAATCCTTATGCGCGCACGTATATTTCAGCTTGATTCATTTACTACCCGCCGGTTCGCCGGTAACCCGGCAGCGGTGGTCTTGCTGGAGAGCTTTCCGGAAGACAGCGTGATGCAGGCCATCGCTGCTGAAAATAATCTGGCCGAGACAGCTTTTCTCGTACCTGCACAGAGCAACTATCGCCTGCGCTGGTTCACACCCGTAACCGAAGTGCCGCTTTGCGGTCATGCGACGCTGGCGAGCGCTGCGGTGGTCATGGAGCGTCTGGAACCCGAGCGCACGCAGACAATCTTTGACTCCGCCAGCGGCCCGCTTACCGTAACCAGAACTGAGGCGACGTATGTAATGGATTTTCCGGCGCGGCCCTGTGAGGCGGTCGCGGCGCCACTCGATCTGGCAGCCGCGCTCGGCGTGGTTCCCGTCGAAGTATTCGCGAATGCTTTCAACTATTTGGCGCGCCTGGACAGCGAGCGCAGCGTTCGGGCGCTAACGCCTGATATGACGATTATCAGCGAACTCGATCGACCAGGTCTAATTGTCACCGCGCCGGGCGATGAAGATTATGATTTCGTCAGTCGATATTTTGCCCCGAAGAAAGGCATTCCCGAGGATCCTGTAACCGGGGCCGCGCACTGTATGCTGACGCCGTATTGGGCCGAGCTGATGCGCAAAAATGAGTTTCGCGCCTTTCAGGCTTCGCCTCGCGGAGGCGAAATTCAGTGTCGTCTGAACAACGATCGGGTCGAACTGAAGGGCGCTTGCGTTTTTTATCTGGAAGGCGAAGTGGAGTACTGAACGTAAAGGCGGTTGAAAATAAATGTCCGACAAACTTCAGGAGGCTCTGATCCAGGTCAGATTGAAAATAGCATTTGCTCCCCTCACTTTGGGAGGGGCTGGGGGAGGGGCGCAGCTACGGCAAAGAGAAAAGCAAATTACTTGTATGGCGGGCTTTCAGCCCTCGCGGGATCTTTTTTTGGGTATCGACTCGTAGCTGCGCCCCTCCCCTAACCCCTCCCAGAGGAAGGGGGAATCTACTTAATCAGAGTTTCCTTCAGTTTGTCGCCCCGACTGCGACAAGCTAAAGCTTGTCGGACAACAAACTGACAGTCGCTGGCGCGCGATAACAAAGGAGCATCCATGAAAAATCTCTCAGCAACTCTCGTCGCGATTCTTTTTTCGGTTTCCTTAACTTTTGAATCGTTGGCGCAGGAGACAAAAGATTCACCGCTGAAGTTGGTGACCTCGTCTGCCGGCTCGGCCAAAGAACCAAAGGGCGAGGTAGATCTGACTCTCGCGGAAATGATCAAACGAGGCGACCTGGTCTTCGAAGTCGAAGGTGCGAAATCTGACAACGCCCAGGATAAGAAGTCAGGCGGTGTAATGAACGGACGCGCCATCGAACTGGTGCAGCCGGTATACCCCGCGATCGCCAGGTCAGCGCATGCTTCGGGCGAGGTCATCGTCCTTGTGCTCATAAACAAAGAAGGCAAGGTCATCGCGGCGCAAGTCGTTGACGGCCATCCTTTGTTACAGGCAGCCTCAGTCAAAGCGGCGAGAGAATCCCGCTTCGCATCGCCGCTGGTGGACGGTAAGCCGGTAAATGTTAGGGGCCAAATCGTCTATAACTTCAGGATGATGTGAGCCGTTGATGCCGTCTTTCGCATTACACATTCCGCCACTTTTAAAGCGAGTCGTTGAGGGAGTTAGATGACCAAAGTACGCGTCAGTAACTTTGCGATTTCAATTGACGGTTTCGGGGCCGGGCCGGGGCAGAATTTGGAGAACCCACTCGGCATCAATGGCCTCGAGTTGATGGATAGCTTCTTTCACACGCGCGTCTGGCGTGAGATGCATGGCCAAGCGGATGGTGAGACCGGCATCGATAACGAGATCGCGGCCCTGGGCTTTGTCAATTTTGGCGCCTGGATACTGGGCCGAAACATGTTCGGTCCGGTTCGAGGCTCTTGGCCCGATGAAAGTTGGCAGGGTTGGTGGGGCGAAGAGCCGCCGTATCACACACCGGTCTTTGTCCTGACCCATCATGAACGGCCGCCGCTCAAGATGGCCGGAGGCACTGAGTTTCACTTTGTCACTGAAGGCATCGAGACAGCATTGGCCCAGGCGAAGGCCGCCGCCGGCGATCGCGATGTGCGCATTGGCGGCGGCGTCTCTACCGTCCGACAGTATCTGCGGGCGGGCCTGATTGACGAATTGCATCTGGTCATGCGCCCGGTCCTGCTGGGCGCAGGAGAGCATCTTCTTCACGGCATCGATATGCGGTCCCTGGGTTATGAATGCGAGAAGCATGTTGCCGGCGAACGCGCTACGCATGTGTTCTTGCGGAAGCGCTAAACCGAGGCCGCTTGCACTGGGAGCGCGGACGCCCTCGTCCGCACAGTTATGGCAACCGACGCCTCAAGACAAATATTTATTCAACGATCATTTGCGTCACAGTCGTTGCGGGCGAGGGGCGCGGGCGCTAGCAGTATTAAGGTGCCTTTATCTGCGGAGTCACTCTTTGAGTAAAAACCTCATGAACCAGATTCGATCAACAATGCTCGTTCTGATGGTGACGAGTGCCGCGTGTCATGCCGTATACAGTCAGTCAGGCACTTCCACACGTTCGGATTCGCAATCCACTAAGGCCCTGCGCGAAAAAGCCTTCGAAGTTATCGATTCAGTAGCCAGTCAAATCGGCACCTTACAGTCAGCTGAAAATCGAGCGCGCTTCGGCTCAAACATCGCCGAGGCTCTCTGGCAGCGTGATGAGAAACGCGCGCGCGCCCTGTTCATTTCAATCGAGGAGGATATCAATACAGGGTTGCGAAATGCGCAAGGCGACGAACGTGTGAAAGCCCAAACGCGCACAGTCTTTCGTCAACTGCGAATCAATACGGTTGAGCGAATCGCCAAACACGATGCTGAACTTGCACTCTCGTTTCTTAAAGCGACAGAGTTTAGCGAAGAGTCTCAGCGGACCCCGGGCTTCATCAACACCGAGCGTAATCTGGCGTTGGGTCTCGCCGGAAAACTTGCTGCCGACAATCCTGAACTGGCTTTGAAACTCGGCAGGGAGTCATTGGAGGCGAACTTCTCGAACGAACTGATCGGGCTGTTGAGAAAACTCAAGACAAAGCATCAGGAGCAAGCGAGTGCCCTCTATACCGACATCGTCGAAAAACTGAAAACTGTCGACCTGAAGCGCGATTACGGGGCCTTCTATTTTGGCCAGGCCCTTGCTCAGTCATTCAAGCCGCCGGATGATGGGACCTTCCGCGAGCTCTTGAAAGTATTTACTGCTAGTGCTGAGGCGCACGGCTGCGGCATCAAAACATCCGATCTAAACGAGGAACGCTACTTTTGTAGTCAGATTGGATCCCTGATTTCGCAGATAGAGAATAATCCGTCGCGGGCAGCCACGTTGAAGCAGTCCGAAGAGGGCGATTGGTCCCCTGACGCATATCTGGAAGTAAGCGAGGTTGCTGAAAACGGAACGGTCGATGAACTTTTGGCGTTAGCAACCAGGTTTCCATCTCTGATTTATGACATCTATACGCGTGCAGTCAGGAAGGCTGAACTATCAGGTGACATAGAGCGCGCTAAAACAATCGCCAGGGATTATGCTCCGGATCCCGGTATGAAACAGCGCACGCTAGCGCAACTCGATCGCAGTCAAAGGTGGGCTTCGATTAATGATGAAAAGCTGGCGCAGTTGCAAACAACGCTCAACGCTCTTCCCGGTACCTGGGAGCGGATTAGTTTCCTGATGGGTGTGGCTGGTCAGATTGGCAGCTCGGACCCTAAGACGTCGCTGAAACTGCTGGACCAGGCAAACCAAATGGTCGAGACGATGAAACCTGGCAGACCGCAGACCGAAGTGCAGATTACCCTGGCAGCCATGTATTGTTCCGAGAAAGGCGACCGCGGACTGGCGATCATGGAATCATTGATCCCGAAACTGAACGAGCTGGTCAACGCCGCTGCCAAACTGGATGGCTATGACTACCGCAACCTCCGTGATGGTGAGTGGAACATGAGTAACCAGGGAAGCGTCGGGTCCTTGCTCACCGGACTGGCCCAGAGCGCTGCGTATTTTGCCTGGTGTGATTTTGACCGCGCAGTGAGCCTGACGTCGCAGTTCGAAAGGACCGAAATACGTTTGATGGCCCAGCTGAAATTGGCACAGGGAATCCTTTCAGGCCCACCCCCGCGAATCCGACGGGAACCGCCGGTGTCCTATTGATGCAAAAGCTAACACCGACTCTTAATGATTAATTTCGGATTGGAACCAGTCGGGCTTGCCATTCTTACAGTGGTTGCGTGGATTTGCGCCTTTGGCTGGCTCGGCTTTGCAGTGTTTGCTCTTTACGGACTCGCCCAGCGGAAGCCTCTGCCGGCGACGTCAGTTTCGGAGTTAACTACAAATCCACCACTGGTCTCGATCCTTTTACCGGCGCGCAACGAAGCGCACCGGGTGCTGGCTCAGGCTCTCGCTTACGTGCTTGCGCAGGACTACAAACAGATCGAAGTGATTGCGGTGAATGACCGTTCAACGGACGGGACCGGATCAATTCTGGCTTCTTTTGCTGAAGCAGATCATCGACTGCGGGTTATTAACAATACCGAACCGCCGGCAGGATGGCTGGGAAAACCTTATGCGTTACAGCGGGCATTGGAAGCTTCACACGGCGAATGGATAGTTACGCTTGACGCTGACATGATTCTTGAGCCGGCTGCGATTCGCACCGCGCTGGGTCACGCGATTGCCGGCGATTACGACGTGTTAACCCTGATGCCGTCGTTTGAAACCGGATCGTTTTGGGAACGTGCATTTACGCCAACCTGGTTGTTAACCTTGTTAGGTGGTTACCCTTTCTTTGTTCTTAACAATCAGAAGATGAAACAGGCTTTTGCGTTTGGCGGATTTTCTTTGATTAACCGGGAAGCACTAACGCGCATTGGAGACTTCGGCGCCGTGCGGGCAGATATCGTTGAAGATATTCGTCTCGCCGAACTGTTAAAGCGTTCGGGTGCGCATTATCGCATCGAACATGCTCCGAATCTTATGCGAACGCGGATGCAAAATGGCTTGCGAGAGATCTGGGATTTCCTCTCACGCGGAATGTTCGCCGGCATGCGGTACTCAATTGTTCTGGCGGCGTTAACTGTCACCACCGGCTATGCATTCGTAGTTGCGCCCGTGTTCGTGGCGATCGTCTGTTTGCTGTTGGTCATGACAGGATCGAGTGGTTTTTCAGGTTTGCTTTTCCCGACGCTGGTGATTTGGGGGACACAGGTCCTCACTTTGGCATTTATCTGACAGGAAGTTTGAAATTCCGATTGGGTACGCCTTTACGACTCCCCTGGGGCTCTCGCTTTTTTATACAGCACTTCTGATCTCGACCGTCAGCATTGTGCGAGGGAAGGGCGTTACCTGGAAGGGACGCAAGATTTATGAGGTAGGCGGCGTCGGCCTACCGGTGCGTGGCGACGAAGAATAAGAGTGAATGCAGATGTCGATTGCTGACAAAATCTCTCACTATAATCGCAAAAGAAAGTGGAGAACCTTCACGGAAATAATCAGGCCCGGTCCCGATCTTACGGTGCTTGATGTGGGCTATTGTAATCAGGAGACTGTCGCGACGGACAATTTCATTGAGAAGCATTATCCCTACCCGCGGATGTTGACAGCGTTGGGTACAGAGACCCCTACCATTTTCAGAGACAGATATCCGGAAGTAAACTGCATTCAGTACGACGGCACGACCTTTCCGTTTCGAAACGCAAGCTTTGATGTTTGTTGGTCGAATGCGGTCATCGAACATGTGGGTAATAGAGCAGCGCAACTGAGATTCTTACAAGAGATAAGCAGGGTCGCCAGGCGGGCTTTTATTACCACCCCAAACAAATTCTTCCCGATCGAAGTGCATACACGCACGCCCCTTCTGCACCTGCTGCCCAAACCCGTGTTCGAAAGCTATCTCAGGAGGGTTGGCAAGGCGTGGGCAACTGGTGAATACATGAATCTGCTGTCTCTGAGCGAGCTGAGACGACTTCTGCATGAGGCGGGTATCAATGACTTTAGAATTCTTAAGAACAAGCTGCTGGGTTTCACTCTCGACTTCGTTGTGATTATGAATTCAACCGACGGCCGATCCGGGTTGCGATCGGATCGCGGCTGAGCTTTTGTCGCCTCCTATTTGAAGTTCAGTTTTCCACCTCGGCCAGGCGACAGATAAACCCCCAGCCGCCGCCCAGTTCGCTCACCGCCAGCGTCAACTCGTTGCGACCTTTCTTCAAAGGAAGATAAACCACGTCATTCTCCGGATTGACGATACCCAGAAATGCGGGGTCGCGAAAATTCTGCGCGCTGCGTCCGCGAAAAAGAATCTTGCCATTCAGAAACACGCTGACGTCGTCGCTGTAACCGAGGTAGAGCCTTTTCACCTGCTCGCGATCGGAAGCAATCGTGGTTCGCGCATAAAGGACTTTCATCCCCGGCTGCGGGTCCAGGCGTTTCGAAAAGTCGTTAGCAAAAGTGACCCGCGGATGCGGCGCCTGGCGGTATCGATACAAAACCACGAAGCCGGGTGACTCAGCTTCGACTTCCTCCCACTGAATCGCCTCACTCTCAGCAGCCGAAAGCGGACGCTCAAGGTTACGTTGCAGCGCATCGTACGCCGGTGAAATCGCCCACTTCGTCAGGGTCCCGGCCGGCATGGGCGGCAAACGTCGTTCGAAGACAACGTCAGAAGTGGTGCGAATTTCGAAATTCGAGAAGTAGGTCGCACCAGTGAGCACAGCCAGAGCCACCTGACCTTTCCGTACGCCCGTCTTCAAATCGCTCACAACCAGCGCCGGTTTCCCCATGTCCTTCACATAAAACTTTGCCTGAGCGCCGGACACCTCAACCCGCAGGTGAAACCAGACGTCCCTGGGAATATCGACTGCACCGGTGAAGCCCGGACCGTTATAGATTTGCCAGTTGAGGCCGGTGTTCAGGACCGGCGTGTATTGCATCGCGTCAGGCGCGCCGGACTTTTGCTGGCGGAGATAAATCCATTCAGCATTGTCTCCCGCAATCCGAAATTGAATACCGAAAAACCCGCGCGCGGCCGGAGTGGCGACATCGACGTCAATCACCCCATCGCGCATCTCAAGGTCTTTCAACGTCGCGCCGCCGCCATCCAGAAAGAGTGACTTCCGTCCCTGATACTCAACCGGCTTTGCCTGCCCTTCGAGGTCCCAACGCGGAGAGTCCGGCGCGATGATCAGAGTCTGCGTGGCTCGCGAAGGCATCGAACAGAAAGAGGTTTTCGCCACGGCTGAAACATTGAGTGCGAGCAGAAACCCAACTGCCAAGGAAGCAGAACGCAAAAACGGCAAGACTAGTTTTCGGATCGTCATTCGAAATAATGTCCTTTCCGGGAAGAGCGGTACGCACGCTTCCAGCGTGCTGATTTTAGTGAGCACGCCAGAGGCGTGCGTACCGATTGCAGAGGGGAGCTCTGAGTTGCATACGGATGCAGAGAGGGTTGTGTTTCACACCCGCCGGTGTTCGTGACGATCACCTTCGAATGAGCTAGACTCTGTGGCTTCGATGATGTAGCTGATTGCATTCATCTCGACGCGTCGCCGAAATTCTTATCTTGATTGGAGAAGCACATGAGTACAGCTCAACCTGAAATAGAAGCCTTGAAAACCCGTTTAAAGGGTATGTGGATGGCCGGAGATTTTGGCGAGATCGCCAGGATTATTGAGACGGCTGGCGAAGAGTTTATCGCGCGACTGAATCTAAAGCCGGGCGATCGCGTTCTCGACGTGGCTTGCGGCACTGGCAATCTGGCGGTTCCGGCAGCTCGTGCCGGAGCCATCGTTACGGGCGCGGATATCGCTACAAACTTGCTTGAACAGGCGCGCGCACGCGCGGAATCAGAAGGCCTGAAGATTCAGTTTGACGAAGGAGACGCTGAGAATCTCCCGTACGCTGATTCCGCGTTCGACGTAGTCGTGACTATGTACGGAGCCATGTTCGCGCCCCGGCCCGAACTGGTGGCGGCTGAATTGACGCGAGTCTGTCGCGCCGGCGGGCGCATCGCGATGGCGAACTGGACTCCGGAAGGATTCATTGGCCAGATGTTCAAAGTCACCGGCAAACACGTGCCGCCGCCGCCCAACATGCCTTCGCCGCTCAAGTGGGGCGATGAAGCAACCGTGCGTGAACGCCTGAGCGAGGGAATTACGGATCTACAAATGACGCGGCGAATGGCCGCGTTCAAGTATCCATTTTCTCCGGCCGAAGTGGTCGAATTCTTCCGCATGTATTACGGCCCAACGCAACGCGCGTTTGGCGCGCTCGATGACAACGCACAAGCCGCGCTGCGAGCCGATCTGGAGCGATTGTGGACCGAACACAATCAGGCCACAGACAATACCACTCGTGTTGACGGAGAGTACCTGGAGGTTGTCGCCAGCAAAGGCTAATGCCGCGACAGGACTTCGCCGCATAGCGGTGTGGAGATTCACCAAGCTGCGGAGCAGCGATCAGAGTTAAGCCCCGGGGCGACGCTTAGCAAGCCCTGGGTACGAACCTAAGGTGTTCGAGCCCCGAAGAGTCTGTCGAACAAAAAAGCATTTCTCTGTGCAATCTCTGTGGAACTCTGTGTCTCTGTGGTGAAATTGCTGATGAAAACATTCACCACCGAGGCACGGAGATCCCACAGAGAACCACAGAGATGAATTTTCCGAAAGACTCGAAGGGAGCGACTGCGATCACGGTAATCAGCGCGGCTCTTGTTGCGAGTTCTCTGTCGCCGCTTCGCAGCTCTCAACCTGGTTTCCGCTGCGCCACGACCACCCGATTTACAGAGTTTGACCGCTGACAAGTTGCTCGAAGCCGGTCCTTCCGTTTTTTCATGTCCATACAAACTCTCGAGCTCGTCTGGCCCGCCGAACAATACTTCTCTGGTTACATCCATGCGCTGGAGCAGGGCTGGTCGCCGGATAATCTCCGCCCCGAGGCCGCCGGCGAGCATCTCGCGCGGATCGCCCAGGATCGTGGGCGCTTCCTTTCCGAACAAATTGATCGCGAAGCCAAAGGACCGCCGGTAATTTTGCCAAATGGGCGGGCGGTGCAACGTCTGCCCGGATACGTGCGTTGGCTTTGGGACGGTGAGTTTTGCGGCTCGATCAGTTTTCGCTGGCAAACGGGCACAGCCGAACTCCCACCCTATTGCCTTGGACATGTCGGCTACTCGGTGGTTCCCTGGAAACGGAAGATGGGATACGCAACTCGAGCGCTGGAGTTACTCCTGCCCGAGACCCGCGCACAAGGGCTTCCTTATCTCGAACTGGTGGCTGACGTCGATAACATTCCTTCGCAGAGAGTGATCGAGGCAAATGGAGGCAAGTTGGTCGAGCGATTTCGCAAGTCGGCCGAGCACGGTGGCAAAGAGAGTCTGCGTTTCCGGATTTTTGTGGGTGAGCCTGTAACGTAACCTCGGAGGTGTGTTGCCCAACATTATTGCTGTCAGTCCCGGAGGGACCCAATGTTTATAGACATCCAGCCATCAATGAAAGGAAGCTCCGGAGGAACGAAACCTTCCCAGGGCGTCGACCAGCCCTTCTTGCGCTCCGCTGGAGCCAAAGACATGGTCGACGTGGTGTCTAAAACACTTGGCCGCTCTGCCGCCAGGTCCGGGCCGTCAAGGCGCAAAGCTCATCCCTGCGTACCGCGTCATTAAGCCACAGCGTTAACCGCACCCTCGCTTGATGATGTCTTTTTCCGTTTCCGCAGGATCAGCGCCGAGATCACTGTCATGATCAAGCCGACCGGAAATGGTTCTATAAAGGTGGCGGCGGCGTTTGTAAACGGATTGTCCAGGATTCGTTTCAAGTTTTTCACTTCATCCATCTTAGCTTGAATGACTTCAGGGGTCGCGCCGGCGGCTTTCGCCTTCGCGAGTACTTCCGCCGCATACCTGTCGGTAAAGTCCGGCAGGAAATTGTAGTAGAGGATCTCCCAGGCTACGACGTAACAGACGCACGAGATCAACGTGATTAGGATGCCGACGGCGAAGGCCCGGCCGAATGTAATTGTCCCGCCGCCGATGTTTTCACGATACGAACGAATGCCGAAGAAAACCAGGAGCATTGAAAGAACGATTGTCGTGTAGCCGACGAGGAGGCCTTTATCAAAACCGATCCGATGCGCGAAAGGAAGGGTTGCGAACATCATCGCCGCTGCGACGGCGCCGGAAATCAGCCCGAAGATTAGAACTGTCTTTTTCATCAGAGGGTCTCCTGTGCGCCGGGATAAACCGGCAGGTTGTATTGAATGAAAGTTTCAAACGTTAAAGGTCTAGCCAACCGTGACGACCCCGAGTCATGCGGTGACGCTCGTAAGAGCGAGGTCGAAGCGTTGAC